>Ga0136600_1000006_pt1 | contig 142876 bp, 128 predicted proteins | sample AntRauMFilla2698_FD_104634 | JGI IMG/M metagenome (GOLD analysis project Ga0136600, IMG submission 104634) | Saline lake microbial communities from Rauer Islands, Antarctica - Metagenome Filla 2 #698 | ecosystem: Environmental > Aquatic > Non-marine Saline and Alkaline > Saline | place...
GCTGTACGTAGCGGTGCTACCAGTAATAGAATGTGGTGCAAGGAACGCTCAGCTTGGCCAATGTTTGACTTGCTGACAGCCAGCTTTCCTCCCTAATCGGCTGATCTCCCGCATGCAGAAGCAGACAACTTCATTCTTGGCCGCCTGCATCGTCGATCATGCTGCTTGAGAAATCGTAGTTCGGCGCTCTGCTGGGCCACCACTTCCTTTAAATCAGGGGCTTCACAACGCAAGTCTTTGACTTCTTCAGTCTTAGCCGCACGAGCCTCGCCGCGATCAAGTAGGCGCTTGCCAGCTTCCATGAAGCCCTTCAACCATCTGTATTTGATGCTCTGCGAGATCCCTTTCCCCTTCTGTCGACCTCCATTGAGCACGTAACGGTGCGCGCTCAAAAACATCTGATCATGCAGAATTAAAGCTTAGATGAACCCATAAGACAGCTGGCACCCCATTACTACCGAACTAGTAAATCTCAAATTTTCAGGTCAAGAGCATCCAAATTGTTCCCGGAAACAACCAGCCTGGCGCGGACGCCCTACGCTAGCGTATCGTCGCGAGCCGCAGAAAAATCGGCGTTGCTTAGCCGAAAAGCTCGAGCTTTAGCAGCGCCTGTCCGGAAGAGCGATCCATTGCAGCGAAGCTTCCCTCTCTCTCTAGACGAGTCGTACGGCTACTTTAAATTCTACTCACGCCCAGCGCGGCGAATTGGAAACTGAGATACCCCCAAAAGCAATCGCGTAAATGCGATCAGGTATGAGAACGATCAGCAGATGTCTGGCTAGCGCGCGATGTATGGTGTTGTTCTGCCCATCAAACCAACGCAACCAAAATCTCTGGCCTTCAATCCGTTGAAGGAAATGAGGTAGCGTCAATGCGAGGTGCTTGAGAGGACCATTGGAAAACGCGACCACCTCAGACGTACGCGATGCTCCAACGGTATTTACGATCTGCCTCGTCTCTTGCACCGTGGCAGACAAGACGAGGCGTGGTTTGGCAAAATTCGCGGCGGTTCCAAAACAGTCCAGCGAAATTGTGCCTGGGTCCATCCAATTCGCCTCACGAACGCTCGGGCATCCTCTCGACCGCGATGTCTTTCGTGTTTACCGGTTCGGACCAAGCCAATCAGTGACTGGCGTGGTTGCCTGTTATCCACATGATGTTACGCGCCGTGTCTTAACCGGACGCGCGGACGTGCTTCAGCTATTCGCTTCTTGCATGCGCCTCGCACTGCGCGCGAACAGCACGGAGTAGAACACAGGTGCCGCCACAAGAGTCAGGATCGACGCGAAGGCGAGCCCGCCCATGATAGTGACAGCCATCGATTGAAAGAAGGCATCCCAAATCAACGGGATCATGCCGAGGATCGTTGTTGCTGCTGCCAGAATGACCGGTCTCAGGCGCGACGTCGATGCGGTCACGATAGCATCGTTCAGCGGCAGCTTCGGCTGCTCGCGGCGCACGATATCGATCTCTTCGACGAGAACGATGCCATTCTTGATCAGCATTCCAGACAGCGACAGCAGACCCAGCAGTGCCGTGAAGGTAAACGGCAGCCCCGTTCCCAGGAGAGCCAGGCTGACGCCGTTCACCGACATCGGAACCAGAAGCCAGACGATCAGCGGCTGGCGCAGCGCGTTGAACAGCAGGATTGAGATCAGGACCATGATCAGGCCACTCAAAGGCAGCTGACCCGCAAGACTGGCTTGGGCATCGCGGGAACTCTCGTACTCGCCTCCCCACTCCATTTTGTAGCCCGTAGGCAGGGACATCTCCTCAACAGAGCCTTGAACGGTGGCCTGCACCTGCGCGGTCGTCAGACCCTTTGTAACGTCGGCGCTTGCGGTGATTGTATAGAGCCGATCCCGCCGCTGAACGAGGGTGTTCTGGGACTCAAACTCGAATCCGTCGATCAGCTGCTCGAACGGCACGACACTCCCGGCGCTTTCCGAATAGACGAGTTGATCCGTCAACGCGAATCCGGCGTCAGGGTCGGTCCGCACGACAATCGGTATTTGCCGCTCGCCGTCGCGGTAGATTCCTGCCGTGATCCCCTCGGTCGCAAAACGTAATGCCGTCGTGACATCGTCGCGGGTAATTCCCGCCTCTTGCGCACGATCGTTGGCGTAGATCGGGCGCAGCACCTGCTCCATTTCACGCCAGTCGACACGAGGCGCGATGATGTCATCCGATGCAGCCGTCAGGCGCTGGATCGCCTCGGCGGCCAGATCACGCAGGACCGTTGGATCCGCTCCGGAGAACCGGACCTCGATCGGGTTCCCGCCTCCGGGACCGAAGGCAAGCCGCTTTGCCCTGAATTCTCCCTGCGGTGCTGTCACGGCAGCAAAATCCTCCATTCGTGTGATCAGGGGACCGATGGTTTCTATGGTCTGGGTGCGCACGATGATATGGCCGTAACTGGGATTGGGGTCCTCGGCCTGATAGGTCAGCATAAAGCGCGAAGCCCCCTGACCGACAAACGCGGTCGCGGCGAGGACCTCCGGTTGCTCGGCAAGCCAGTTCTCGAAGATTGCCAGATCGCGGGACGTCTCTTGGATCGACGCCCCTTGAGGGAGTTTGTAGTGCACGAAAAACAGCGGCGTGTTGCTGTCAGGGAAAAACTGCTGCTTGACCTGTCCGAACAGCGCAAAACACACTACCGTCACTGCCAGTAACGCAGGGATCACGATCCACCAGATCCGCAGACAAAACCGCAAGATCCCGCCGTAGAGTCGGAATAGCAGCCCGCCATAGGCATCCTTTCCTCCCGCCTCGCCCCGCTTGAAGAAATAATGCCCAAGCAGCGGCGCCACGGTCAGCGCGAGGATCCATGACAACAGCAACGATATCGAGATCACGGCAAAAAGGGAAAACAGGAATTCTCCGGTCGCGTCCGGGCTGAGGCCGATCCCGGCAAATGCCATGATCCCGATCACCGTCGCACCAAACAGCGGTATCTGGGTTTTCTGTGCTGCGTCATCCGCCGCGTCGCGCGACGTCTTGCCCCGACCCATTGCAACCTGCATGCCCTCGGCGACAACGATGGCATTATCGACCAGCATCCCCATCGCAATGATCAATGCCCCAAGCGATATCCGCTCCATCTCAATGGAGAAGAGCGCCATGAACAGCAGGGTCCCTACGACGTTCAGCAAAAGGGTCGTTCCCACGACAATTGCCGCACGCCAGCCCATGAAGATCGCCAGAACAGCCACGACAATAGTGACCGACATCACGAGGTTTAAGACAAAGGCGTTGGACGCCTCCTCAACAACGATATGCTGGCGGTAGATAGGCTGAAGATCCACCCCAAGCGGAATCTGCGGCGCCAGTTCTGCCAGTCGCGCGTCCACACGCTTACCGACATCCACGATGTTTTCACTGGCGAGCCCGGCGACGCCAAGCGTAAACGCCTCTACCCCGTTGTGACGGATCAGCAGATCGGGGTTTTCTTCGCGGCCGCGAAAGACGGAGGCCAGATCAATCAGATTCAAGACGTTTCCGCCGACGCCTATGGTCAGGCCGGCAATCTCGGCAACCGTATCGTTGCCTTCCGGCCCTTGGATGAGGGTCCGACCCTCCAGGCCCTGAAGCGCGCCGCCTTCTACCACGTTATTTGCATCGGCAATCGCCGACAAAAAGGCAAGTGGAGGAATGCCTATGTTATTTCCGACGACCAGATCTGGTTCGACATAGATGATCTCATTGGGCACGCCCGATAAGGTGACATCTGCAACACCCTCGACACTCAGCAGTTCGCGCCGCAGAAATGTGGACAGATCATAGATCTCGGAGGCATCGAAGCTGGGTGCGGTGATCGCATAATAGATACCGAAGACATCCCCAAAACCATCATTGACGAACGGCGGGGTCGCGCCCTCGGGCAGGCGGGCCTGGCCAACCCGATTGCGCAGCTTGGTCCATATGGCGGGTAATTCCGATCCATCGAAGCGGTCCTGCATATCGATGGTGATGAAGGACAGCCCGGGTTGGTTCATGGAACTGATGGTCTTGACCTCGGCCATCTTCTGGATCTCGGATTCGAGCGGCTCCGAAATTTCACGGGCGACTTCTTCTGCGCTGGCACCCGGATATTCGGTAACAACGACAGCCGTCTTGATCGTGAAGGCCGGATCTTCGAGCCGACCAAGATCAAAGAATCCCCATGTCCCGCCAAAAAGGCAGATCAGCATCACCAGCCACGTGAGGATGGGACGGTCGATTGCGGCGCGGGCGATGTTCATGGCAGCGCTCAGTTCGAGAACCCGGTGAAGCGCCTGACGCGATCCCCCGGGGTCAGTTTTGCGGCACCGCCGGATACGATTTCCTGGCCTGCGACCAGCCCGCTCATTACCTGAACCTTGCCGAAATTCGTCGGCTGAATACCGACGGCAACCTCCGAAACCGTACCTTCGTTTGCGCCACTCGGGCTGTAGAGCATGACCGTTGTTGCACCATCGTTTTTCGTCATAATCGCAGAAGCCGGAATTTCCGGATAGGCCGTGCCGGAGTTGAACTGGACAAACACCCTAACGGACAAACCTGGAATAATGGGCAGCCCATCGGGCGGTGGCATGCCGAAAGTGATGGTCAAGGTCTGGCCTATCTCCCCAGTCTCGGCGTTAAACTCTCGAACCTCCAGGGGAAAGCGTTCTCGAGCAAAGGGAAACTCGGCCCAAACCTCGATGTCGGGATCCCACCCGGCCTGCTGAAAAAGGATTTCAGGCGCGTCGATTTCGATCCGTACTTCTGACATGTTGTGCAGTCGCGCAATCGTCTGACCGGGATCAACACTCGAGAAATTCGCGACGCTGCGCGAGGCGACCAAGGAATCGGACGGGGCCACCAGTCTTGCATCAGCGAGTGCACGTTCGGCTCGGCGCACGGCAATCTCAGACAGATTGAAGGCAGTTTCTGCGTCGTCGACACTGGTCTGGGCGACGACATTTCCCTGCAATTGCGTCAGTCGGCGCAAATTCCGCTCGGCCTGATCCTTTTGCAACACGGCCTGATCCATCGAAAGTTGGAAGAGTTCAAGGTCAAGCCCGGCGACCAGTGTCCCCTTTGCGATGAAGTCGCCTTCAACAATCGGGAGTTCGACGATTTGGCCGCCGACCTGAAACGCAAGATCTACGGTCTCCTTTGCGACGACCCTGCCAAAAAACTGCCTTGTGACGCTTGCGTCTCCCGCGGTCACCGTATGGATCTTGGCCAGGCCAACTGTATCCTGCGCCAATCCGATCGATGGGGCGGCAAGAAGGGACAGGAGTGCGATTATTTTAATGACGGGCATTCTTGTTTCCTTGTTTTTATTTGGCCGCGGTCCTTAGCGTCCTTAAATCGAAACCGAAAATCAGGTAGAGGCTCCAACACTAATACCAAAATGCCATCACCGGAATAGCGATGAAACTCGGGGCCCAGACGATTGTCCGTAACGTCGAGTTCCCCAACAGGTATTGGGGAATGTAGAACACGCGTGAAAGGTCCAACCGTTCGAGATATCCAAGGCAACCGCCACTGTCGCGAATTGAAGGTACATGATCGCACCTTTCTATAGGTTGCACAGCGTGCGGTTGATCCGGTACCCAAAAGGCCCGATACTGCGGTGCGGTCCGCTCATCGCGGTTCGAAAAGCTGTAGGCTGGCCCCGCACTCACGCCAGTATACCCCGCCTGTACGGCGACAACGCTGAATATCAGCAGGGCATAGATTATGATGCTCAAGGCCTCAATGGTCATGATAATAACATTCCTTCTCAAAAATGATGATTGGCAGTCATTGGCAATAGCGATCAGCAGTTCGGTTTGGTCCAAAGTCGCAGGGTGAGAGACTGCGTCTTCGGAGCCACAAAGGGTACATGCCCGACAGCGGTGCGTCCTGAAGAGCAGCGCCCTTAAAGGCACCGAAGTCTGCAAATGAAATGGCCGCGAAACCGGGCTTCTGGCTGGCGAGCAATGCGACGCTGCCTTTCCTGGCCACGAGTTTTCCGAGGCGCGCTAAAATGCAGTTAAAGGAGCCCTTGCTGTTGTCCGCCATGAACTTCATGACAGCCGAGTGGTCCTTGAGCATCTCAATGCTACAGGTGAAAATTGCCGCGAGAGGAGCGAAGATCTTCAGGATTGAATGATCGGACCCATCCGGTTCAGGTACAAGGAAATCCGACTGGAACAAATAGATCCTGTGCGATGGCTCCGTATTGAGAATAGGCCACAACTGCGCGACGAACTGTGTCATCATTCCCTTGTCATAGCCTTTGCCGTAGGTTCCAGCAGCACAGCAAATCACATGAGTTGTGTCTTTGACTGACTCCCGCAGAGCGGCGACATTCTCGAAGCGCCCCTGGACGACAATCAGCGTTTCACCTGCGATATCCAGCTTGCTCGGATCGCTCACCGGCGCGCCGACCTTTTGGCCCGGAGCCAAGGCAACCTGCAAAACGTCGCGACCTGTCTGGCCAGTTGCATCAAACACGCCGATGGTCACATCCGTCCCCCCTTGGGTGTTCATCTTGTTTCCTATCTACAGGACTTTTTTCTTGGATTGGGCAAGCATCACGCGGTGGTCCTACTGATGAAAGCGGCTGTTTCAGCGGCCAGCATCGGCCCTGCGTCTTCTTGTAGAAAATGCCCGGCGTTCTCTATAATCTTGTGCGGCTGTCCTTGGGCACCGGGCAACCGCCTTTGAAAGTCCGCCTCGCCTCCTTTGAAAGCGACATCCTTGTCAGAAAAAAGCGTCAGAAGCGGAAGGTCGACCTGCTCCAGCCGCGCCCATGCCGCCCGGTTCGCCACAGATTGCGGATCGTTGCGCCGGGTTGGTATCAGACGCGGAAAGGCGCGCGTTCCTGCCTTGTAGCGGCGATCGGGGAACGGTGCGTCATAAGCAGCCTTTTCCGCCGGATCTAATGTGCGCGACGTCATGCTGTTCACGATGCTACCTATTGGAAACCAAGGTGAATAGCGCGCGAATGCCTGCCAGGCCGTGACCGCAAAAGGTGTTTTGTCCCAGCCTTCGGGCAGGCCACTGTTGGCGACGATCAGCCGCGCGAACCGGTCCGGCTGCGCCGCTGCGATCCTCAGACCCAACAGCCCGCCCCAGTCCTGACAGAAGAGTGTGATGTTCTTCAGACCCAACTGATCGATGAACTGCGTCAGCCAGTCCAGATGCCCCGCGTACGTGTAATCAGAGGGACGTCCGGGCTTGTCGGAGCGGCCAAAGCCGATCAGATCAGGCACGATCACGCGGTAATCGGCTGCCAGAAGGTTCGGTATCATTGAGCGATAGAGATAGGACCAGCTTGGCTCTCCATGCAAAAGCAAGATTGTCTCACCGACATCGCCTTCCACCTCGTCCAGATAATGCATCCGCAAGGGACCCAGTCGCTGGTCTTGCACATCTAGGTAGTTTGGCGTGAAACGGTAATCCGGCAGCCCTTCGAAGCGGGTTTCGGGCGTCCGCCAGATGTTGGTGCCATCGATCTCCCTGATCTTTGTCATCTCAAGAACTCCCGACATGCCAGAACTGAGGGAGACGTTTCAGCGATGTGCATTTTCGCCCCCAGTATTCCTATCAGGGGCAAGATCATGGCGTTCAGATATAGGCAAAATATTGACTTTATTGTAAAATACTTCTGTGCAAGAGATTTTAAGCCCTGCATTGAGGTGCCGGAATTGCGGCGGCGGCTAACAGATCTGCAGGAATCCCGATCCCGGCTTCTGTTCGCTCGGTGATTTTTTTCCTTGGGCCGTTTCGGGAAAGCCTGCGGCCATAAAATGGCAACCGAGAAAAGTCCGGAGCTATCAAGAGTTCTAAGTGTATCGGTGGCCATCTGGGACGGACTTTCGTGAAAAAGATCTTATAGGAGAGGGTTTGTTTCAGAGTGCGCATCTCAGCGCATCGCAGGGCGCGCGCTGCCCCGAAAATGCCCGAACAGTCGGACGAGGATGTAAAAATGGCTCAACAGCAGGATCGGCGCGAAGATCACGAGGAAAAACCACATCGTGCCGATCGGTGAGATGACCACACCGGCGTTCAGCGCGGTTGGGCCGATGGTGATGAGATCCGCGATTCCTACGATCGAAAACAACACAACCAATGGCACGACAAACCGTGAGCCAACGGTAATCGCGACAACGGCGACCAACGCACTGATCCCTGACGCAAGATCGCCGTAAGCCATGATCCCAAGCGCATCGCGCGACACTGCCGGGTCGACCTGCCCCGTCACCAGAAGCGCAAGGCCGAGATACCGAAAAATATGCACCATCAGGAACGGTGTCACCGCCGCCTCGAACGTCTGCTCCCGAAGCCATGGTTGCAAATATGTTCGATAAATCAGCAGATATGCGGCGATGGCCATAGAAAACTGTATTGCAAGATAGCCATAATCGTTCATGTCAGAAATCCTGTAACTGGCGGGTCAGGTGGTGCTTCCCTCCCCAGTGCCGATTGGTCGGGAGCTAGGCGAATTTCACGCTGTCACCCAGCGGCAGGGTGCGAATGCGTTGGCCGGTTAGGGCAAAGATGGCATTGGCAAGTGCGGGGGCTGCACAGGGCGTTCCGGGCTCGCCGATGCCCCGAATGTGAGGCGCGTTCTCAAGAATGCGGGTCGTGATACGCGGGGCCTGATACATCCTGAGCGGCGTGTAGCTGTCATAGTTCCCCTGCTCGACCCGGCCGTGCGACACCGTGATCTTTTCCCCGATTGCTGCACTCAGACCAAAATTGACACCGGACATCAACTGCGCATCGAGGTTGCGTGGATCCAGCGCTACGCCGACATCTGCCACCACCCAGACATCCCGCACAGCGATGCCTTCGGCGGCATCTTCAATCTCGACGATCTGCGCGATAGGCACCCCAAATACGACCGCGAACGCAACCCCTCTGGCGCGCCCCGCGCCGGCGGCCACGCTCCAGCCTGCCATCTCGGCCGCTGTCTCCAACACGGTGCGGCTTGGGGCATCTGTGATCAGGTCCAGTCGCATATCGATGGGGTCGCGGCCTGATGCAACGGCCAATTCGTCCATCATAGATTCGTGGAAGAAAGTGTTCTGCGACGCCCCTACAGACCGCCAGAACCCCACGGGCAGCAGAGCATCGGCCTTGTACGTCGTCACGCGGTAGTTCTCGATCCCGTATGGCTGATCCCACAGAGCCTGGCCGATCGTGAAGTCGGGCACAAACTCGGGGATAGCGGCAGGCGCACCGCCCCGCGCACTGATGCCACTGAGGATCGAAGGCGACGCGGTCGAAATATCGACGGCGATAGGCACACCGCCGCGCATGGCGGCGCGGAAGCGCCCGATGGCGGCGGGCCGGTAGGGGCCGCTTCTTGTGTCGTCCTCACGCGGATAGGTGATCAGGACCGGAGTGCCTTCCATCTGCGCAGCCACCTTGGCGGAGATCTGGACAAAGTCCATCTCGCCCCGCCGCCCGAAACCGCCCCCCAGCAATGTCGTCGTGATCGTAACAGCATGCTCTTCGATCCCGGCGGCAAAGGCGGCCTCACGGCGCGCGATAGTCGGGCCCTGCGTACCTGTCCAGATCTGCAACGCACCGTCCTTCATGAAAGCTGCGGCACTCATGGGCTCCATCGTGACATGCGCGAGGTAGGGAACGCGGTATTCCGCTTCGATCACATCGGGCCCCGCAAGACTGGCCTCCACATCGCCATCATCCCGCTGGCGGCTGTTTTGCTGTTCGGGGCGGAAGGCGGAGGCGATCACTTCAAAATGCGTTTCGCTTTGCGCCGGGTAGATCGATGGCGCCCAATCATAGGTCACTGCGTCGAGCGCCTGCATCGCAGTCCAAGTCGTTTCAGCCACAACCACAACGCCGTTTCCGATATCAAGGACTGCATCGACACCCGACATGGCAAGGGCATCCGTCGCATCGAAACCCCGCAGCATGGTGCCCAGATGGGGGCTTCGGCGCACGGCCCCGAACCGCATGCCGGGCAGCCGGATGTCGATGGCATAAACGGCAGTCCCTGTTGATTTCGCCACCACATCAAGGCGGTCTTGGGACTTGCCAAGGATGCGCCATTCAGTGCGCTGACGCAGATCGGTAAGGTCTGGTGGGTCGATCGCAGCGGCCTCCACCGCCAGATCAGTATAGGCCAACCGCTCGCCATCTGGCAAAACGACGGCCCCCGCCCGTGTGGTCAACAGCGCCAAGTCCAACCCGGTGCGCGCAGCGGCGGCAGCTTTGAGTGTTTCGCGTGCCACGGCCCCTGCCCTGCGCATCTTGACATAGGCGTCATGCGTCGAGGTTGATCCACCGGTAATTTGGTAGCCAAGGAAAACAGCAGGGATATCACGCTGTGCGCGAGCGAATTCGGCCACAGCCCCGGTGTCGGTTGCAGGAAAGGGATACCCCTCCTCGATCACACCACCGTTGAAGTAGGCGGACGACGGGGGTCCGTGTTCGGTCCGGATATCGGCAAGTTCAACGTCCAGTTCCTCGGCCACCAGAGCGGCCAGCGTCGTGTGGATGCCCTGCCCCATCTCGGCGCGGGGCGTAATCAGGGTGATGCCATCCGCCGTGATCTTAACATAGGGCGTCAAAGCCGCCTCACCCGCCCCGAGATCCGCAATCAGCGGGTTTTCCAATTGAGATTGATAGGTTCGGACCCCAAAAACCACGCCACCCGCCACAGCCACGGAGGCCACGATGAAACCGCGCCTCGTGTATTTTCCAAGCAGCGCCATTATCCCGCCTCTCTCATGGCAGCGGCAGCGTGGTGGATGGCCGCCCGAATTTTTGGGTAGGTCGCGCAGCGGCACAGATTGCCACTCATGAACTGGTCGATATCTTCATCCGTGGGCTCGGAATTGGTGCGCAGCAGGTCCACAGCCTGCATGATCTGACCGGACTGGCAGTAGCCACACTGGGCCACCTGATATTCTATCCAAGCCTGCTGGACGATGTGTAGCGCCTCAGGCGTACCGAGGCCCGCAATCGTCGTGACGGGCCCCCAGACATCACCAAGCGCCACCTGACAGGATCGCACCGCCTCGCCAGCGATATGCACGGTGCAGGCGCCGCATTGCGCGATGCCGCAGCCATATTTCACGCCGGTGATATTCAGCCCGTCACGCAAAGCCCATAGGAGGGGCATGTTGGTCGGCAGGGTGACGCTGTAGGTTTTTCCGTCAACAGTCAGATCCATGAGCCGCCCCTTTCTGGTATGGTCTCATGCTGTGCCGGACAGCACTCTCGTGCAACTTGCAGATCGTCCAATATACTTGCGGATCATCCCAATCCTATTGAGCAATGACGAGACATCGCACATAGTTGAAAGATATTTGAAGGAAGCGAAAAAGCATTTGCACCAGCACACCAGCGCCACCTATTCCACCGCAATACTGTTCGGCGCCTTGTGCAAGCTGATGGAGCTGGAGCCCGGCACAGTCGTCGCAGCCGCAGGCTTGCCGGAGCGCATCGCAACCGGTCACGGCGTTCAGATCACGGCGGACGAGTTTTTCCTGCTCTGGGACACGATTATCGATATGGCCAACCGGCCCGGCCTGGCGACCTTTATCGGGCGTGGCATGGCAAATGGTGCGGTTTCTCCGGTATTTTTTGCCATGTCTTGTGCGCACGATCTTCAAACCGGCTTTGAAAGATTTGCGCGGTTCAAGACTGTCTTCGGCCCGGTCGGCATGACCGTCCGCGAAACCAATGCCCGCCTGCACGTGGGCCTCGTGCCCGTTCATCCACGATCCGTTATCCCTGCCAGCCCCGCGACACCAATCCTGATATTTCTTCACGAAAAGGCGCGATCTTGTACGGCACGCCCATTGGTTCCTGAAGAGGTTTATCTGCCGATGCCGTCACAGGAACGCGAGGCGCTGGCGGACCTTTTCGGAGTGGCCCCGCAGTACGGCGATGCGAGGCTGGTCTATTCCGCGACGGATGCCAAACGTCCACTCGTCTCTGAAAATGCAGCACTTTGGGAGGCTTTCGAGTCCGATCTGAACGCCCAGGTCATCGTATCGAATAAATCCGTACCAATCTCGGACCGCGTGCGGGCGTGTCTCATGGAGGCTATCACCGACAGGGATCCGTCCATCGCCTATGTCTGCGAACGTCTGTCGCGGAGCCGAAGCGGGCTTCTCAGGGAACTTAAGGCGGATGGGACGACGTTTCAGGGAGTACTGGACGATGTCAGAATGACACTCGCGCTGAGGTATCTCAAAAACAGCGAGTTGCCGGTCAAGCAAGTTGCTGACCTCTTGGCCTACCGAGATGCAAACGCGTTTCATCGCGCCTTCAAAGTCTGGACTGGAAAAACACCGACTGATGTACGAAAGGCCAACAGCTGAACCGGCTCTTGACGAGGGCCAGCGAAGGGCCGTCCGCTGACCGTTATCCATTTACCCGGTTTCACGGCCAGATATCGTGGCATTTTTTGATCAGAGGCTGCCATGACGATGAGTGAGGGACAGGCGCAATTTTTGTCAGGCAATCTGACACATCACATCGTCACGATGTCGCTTACCTCTGCAATAGGTTTCGTGGCCCTTTTCGTCGTCGATGTTGTCGATATGCTCTTCATTGCGATGCTCGGGGTGGAGGAACTGGCCGCCGCCGTCGGCTATGCTGGAACCGTGTCGTTCATGACTACGTCCCTTTGCATCGGCATGGCCATCGCCGGTGGCGCCATGGTCGCGAAGTCGCTTGGCGAAAACAGACCTGAACGGGCAACCGAGGTCCTGACCCATGTGTTGATCACTGGAACAGCCTTTGCTTCGCTTGTCGCCACCCTCGTCTACTTTAATCTTTACACGCTCACCGGGTGGATCGGCGCGAGTGGCGTGACACAGGATCTCGCAGTCTCTTATCTGAGGATACTGATCCCCACGATGCCTGTCATGATGGTCGGCATCATTGCATCCGCCGCGTTGCGCAGTCACGGCGCTGCGCGTTTGTCGATGATGGTTACGCTTGTGGCCGGAGTGGTAAACGCCGTGCTTGATCCGATTTTCATCTTTGCGCTCGACATGGGTCTCGACGGTGCGGCGTGGGCATCTGTCGCCGCTCGCATGTCTATCGGTGGTACCGGCCTTTGGTACATCCTGCGCCGATATGGCGGCCTGACCGGCCTGTCTTTAGGGGCCACATTGCGCGATTTGCGCCCGATCGCTGCGATCGCGGTGCCGGCAATGCTCGCCAACGTGGCAGCACCCATCGGCGGCGCCTACGTGACGCGGGCAGTATCGGAATTTGGCGAAGGCGCTGTCGCCGGGATGGCGATCATCGGTCGGGTTACACCGATTGCTTTCGCCCTGATCTTTGCCATGTCCGGAGCAATCGGCCCGATCATCGGTCAGAATTTCGGTGCCGGCCGACATGACCGCGTCCGTGAAGCTTACAACAAAAGCATGCTGTTGATTGTGGCCTATGTCATTCCTGTCGTCATTGTCCTTTATTTCCTGCGCGGTCCGATTGCTGACCTGTTTGGTGCCAAAGGTATCACGCGCGACCTGATCTTTCTGTTCTGTGGCCCGCTGTCGCTGGCATGGATTTTCAACGGGATCATCTTCGTCGGAAACGCCGCCTACAACAACCTCGGACATCCCTTCTATTCGACATGGGTGAATTGGGGGCGCAACACCCTTGGCATCGTCCCTTTCGTTTATTTCGGGTCTCAGATCTGGGGGGCACAAGGTGTTTTGATGGGCCAGATGGCGGGGGGCACATTCGTCGCCATTTTTTCCCTTCTTCTGGCACAAAGGCTGATGCGGAAAGCGGAACTGGATCAGTTTCCACCTTCCCGCCCACCAACGATCGTAAAGGACCGCAGGACATTCACGATACAGCACGGACGCCATTAGAATGCCCTAGAGGCAATAATGAATCTGCATGGTCGCGAAATTTCATGTCGATCGTTGGTACATCGCAATCCACGTATTGCCCAAATTTGAACCGATCTCTCTTCTGATGCAGACTGAAACCGCACAGTAATCTGCGCAGACAAGTCACTCATTTAGGCTCTGGCAAGGCTGAATGAAAACGGCGGTCAAGTCACGCCATCATAAGATTTCATCTTGACCGGTTCTTCCGGAAACGGTGCCACTTCTTCAGAACGTTTCTACCCATGGCCGAAGTTCGATTTCCCATGACCAGGCTGATCGGTGCTGATCCGCGAATTGCGCATAAACCTTGGCAATTTCGTCGGGATCAAGCGTATTGGAAGGGTTTTCTTTTTCAGCAAGCAAGTCGGATGTTTGCGTCGCGTCTATACCGCCATCGATGACGAAATGGCCGACGTGAATACCCTTGGGATGAAGCTCTCTGGCCAAAGACTGGCAAAGTCCCCGCAACGCGAATTTGCCCATGGAAAATGACGCCGAATTGGCAAAGCCCTTTACGCCTGCGGTCGCTCCGGTAAAGAATAGGGCGCCGCCCTCGTCATGTTCGAGCATCAGCTTGGTGGCATGATGCGCCATTAAGAACGCGCCGTAAGCCGTTACTTTGATGTCTGCTTCTACCTTGACCGGATCCAGTTCAGCGATCGGCCCACGGGAACGACCGCTCGGATTATAGATGGCCGCAACCAGTTTTTGATCAGCGGCGGCGACAGTTTCAAATAATCTTTCCATATCGACGCGTTCTGCCGCGTCACAGGTAGCAAGTATTGCGCCGGTTTCCTCGGCAAGCGCGGACAGCTTGGAGACGTCGCGCGCGGCCAATATGAGGTCATCGCCCCGCGCGCGGAAAGTCCGTGCAAGCGAAGCTGACAGGCCGTCCCCTACCCCGATTATCAAAACCAAACCCATACTTACTCTCCTTTTTGAATTTAAACCCAATCATGACCGCATCTCTGAAAATTGAACTGCCCCAGTTTTGCCGAGTGTAAGTCTATCGAGTCTTTACGCCGAGTGGCTGTGCCGGACCGAACGACGGGACTTGTCTGATCTCACGAAGGCTCTTGTCTTTAGGTCAACTCAGCACTTCTTGACTTCGGCCGCTCTCCTCAGGGCCCAAAAAGCGCTGATTGGTGCCAGACTGCACAGACGGTATCGTTTCTGCGTCCTCGCCAAGAGCCCCTCCTATCCTCATTTCCAAACAGCGCCGGTCGACACATCACAATATTCCCACATCTTCCGCCGCAATTCGGGATCCAGCGACAGTTTCTGATTGTACTCCTTAGTTATTTCGGGCGCGCCGCGAAAACCGGTCCAACCTCCGGGCCCGAGAAAACTCCCATCGGGAATTTCTTCATCAATAACGGCCCTCAGGGTGGACAAAGCCCCCTGTTCAGGCCTCATCATAAACACCCCTTTTAGGCTCCTGAAGATCGTGGCCAAAGTCCCCTGTGACGCGTCAAACAAAGGTGTCGCCGTCAGACCCGGATGCGTCGTAAGCACCTTGATCGTTGAGGACGTCGTAGTTTCTTTCAGGCGCTCGCGCAGCCCGTCCCTGAATTGGTATGCCGCTATTTTTGACAAGCCATACACCTCCCAGGCTTCATATGTCTGCTCTGCATTCAGATCATCCCAGATTGACCGCCTATTCACGGTGCTGCTGGCAGAAGAACTGGTCGAGACGATCACCGCTGAGGGCGCTGCTTTGAGTTTGCGCAGGAGTAGAGAGGACAGCAAATGATGTCCCAAGACATTGGTAGCCATTTGCAATTCAAATCCATCCACAGAAACCTTGCGTTCGGGCAGTGCCATAATGCCTGCGTTCAGGATCAACCCGTCGATATGGGGAATGGTGGTATCGGCCAACACCCGTTCGGCGAAGGCCCGCACGGACGCCAAGGACGACAGGTCCAACTTGAAGGTAGAAAATTGGTCTACGTCTTCAGATCCTGTCTGTACCGATGCCATAGCTTGCTCGGCTTTCTCCGTATTGCGGTTTCCCGCCACAACTCTTGCCCCACGTCTGGCCAGTTGATGGGCAACGACGGTCCCGATGCCTGAACTCGTGCCGGTGATAAGATAGATTTGACCCGATAGATCCTCGGGCATGTCCGAAAGCGTCCAGTTTGTCATGAGGGTTCCTCGGAAAGAATGATGATCAATGTACCTAGCGGTCTGTCGTGCAGAATTGTCCGCGTGTTAATCACAAGCAGGTTTTGGACGACCGGTACCATCGATCTGATTGATGTCCCTTCGTGCGGCTGTCCGCTCACGGCTCATCGCCACACCACCTCGTCGCTTGACGTCAGACGAAGAGAAAAATGAAAGGAAAAACACCGAACAAACCGTAAAGCCCCGCTTGTGTGCTCGTCGAAAAAGATCTTTGACGGGTGAATAGAAAAACGCAAAGAAGGCCAAGCACGGCCTCGAACGTCAGAGCGGCGGGCAGGTTCAGATGATACCAATCCGTCCCAATGGGATGGCTGTCGGGGCCGAAAACAAAATGTCCGTAGCCTGCGACAAGATCACCCAGCCAATGCGCCAACGACAATGTCATGGCGATGAGCGCGAAGGTCCGATTGCGTGTCACTGCAAAAGCGATCGCGCCGGCGAGTAGCGTCCAGCCGATCTGGGGAATCAGGTCGTGACTAAACGTCATCTCGACGATCGCATTCGAAAGGCTCGGTTTCGCGCCCGTAGGGGTCATACGCTCGATCCCGAGCCCAACGAAAGTGAACATCGCGATATCGATCAGAAAGGCACTAACGAGAAGCAGCCCCCATGACATTTCAGGCGCTGCGCGTTTGGCCACGAGCGTCGTTGCTGCGTGCCCCAAGATCATGTGGAAACCTCACCAACGAGTTTCTTAAAAAGCTCCGCCGTGTCGAGAATAGCATGTGCATAGGTCGGGCCGTTAATTTCGTGGGCGGCGTGCATCGCCTCCGGCGAAAAGCTGGCGGTTGCGTCGCGCACCAGCGTCACGTGGTAGCCAAGCTCTGAGGCATAGCGACCGGACGTTTCGATGCAGGTATTGGCAATCAGGCCGATCAGGATGACATGGGTGATCCCGTGCTGCCGCAGCTGCACATCAAGATCAGTGTTGGCGAAGCTCGATCCGCTCCAATGTTCCTTAACGACGATATCGCCCGGCTCGGGTCCGAAACCCTCGTAAAACTCTCCGCCCCAGCTGTCAGCGGCGAAAAGCTTGGCCTCATGCGCGCCAAGCTGGAAAGGTGTCGGGTGCGCCCACCCATCGAAATCAGTGGGCTTGTGCCTATGGTGGGGCAGAATGAAAATAGGGATCCCGGCCTCACGGATTGCCGCACGAACCCGAGTAAGGTTGGCATGAAGGTCGACCGATCGGGCTACCTCACTGACGGCAGGCCACATCTTCCCCTTCTCCGCGAGGAAGTCGTTGTAGGGGTCGATGAAGAGAAGCGCGGTGCCGCCCTCGGGGTACATGGTTTCGGTCATAGCGCTCTCCAATCAGTTCGCGGGTGAGGTTTGACACCCCAATCAACTCACCGTATTTCCGGATGATCTGCAGAGCGACATGCAAATGAAGTCATATGCAGGCAAATCGGGTCAAACGGTGTTCTGTATCTGGTCTTGATCGTCGCTGCATGACACCAAGCGAGAGCTCTTGAAGGATCCCACATTTGGAAAGTTCGGAAACATATTCTCTCTTCATGGCGACGGACGTGGCGTGCCGGATACTCGGGATCGATCCGGATGTAATGCTCGAGACGGCAGGCCTTGCCGTGCTCGCGCGCGGTCGGGCCGAAGTGCGGGTGAATGCGGGGCAGTATTTCGATGCTTGGAATGCAACTACGTCGCTCGCGTCGCGGATTGATGTCGTACCATACCTTGGTGTCGCGATTTCCCGCGGCCCTGTGATCCCGGTCTTTTTCACCCTCTCCTGCGCGCCGGATCTTGAAACCGGACTGATGCGTATGGCGCAATTCAAGTCATTGCTCGGTCCGACCCGGATGCGCGTATTCAGGGATGGTCCTCTTCTGCGTGTAGAATACGAAAGCGCCGATAGTCGCATTCCAATGCCATCAAGTCTCGGGGCTCTGCAGATTGTCTGCATGGTCGAGAACATACGCGGGGCCACCGCACATCTTGTTCAGCCAGTAATGGCCGGGTTCAATGGAACCGACGCAGAGAGGCGACAGATCGCGGGCCATCTGGGGATCATGCCCGAGCGATCAGATGCCGCCTTCGTGGCCTTTTCGCCAGAGGATGCCAAACGACGCTTCATTTCCGAGAACCCTAACCTATGGGCTGACGTGGAGGCGGACCTCACGCTGCAACTGGCGGCCCAAAATGATCGTTTGCGCATAACGGCTAGGGTGCGAGGAGCATTGGTCGATCTGATGCTATCGGGTCGAACCGGTGCGGAAGATGTTGCAATCGCCCTCGGGATCAGCCGCAGCACGTTGCAACGGCGATTGCGTGAGGAAGAGACGTATTATCAAGCCGAGCTGGACGCCACTCGGCGTGACATGGCGATCCGCTACCTGACCAAGACCACGCTTGGCATTGACCAGATCGCGAGCGTCTTGGCCTATCGCGACCCTAGCAGCTTTTCGCGCAGCTTCCGGCGGTGGACAGGCTTGGCGCCTTTGGCGTTTCGGGAAGAGATGGCAAGCCGCACGAGGACCTCCAGCTCAAACGGTTAACGCCCGTGCAGATGGTCATTTCGTGAGCGCAACGATGGGCTGTCGGCCCTTGAGAAGCGGTTTCAGCAGCCGGTATTCGAGGCGCCGACGTCGCGTAGTGCCGAATTTGGGAAGTCCTCGCCGACGTGAGAGGTGGCTTAAATGTGATCCTCAAAGCGACCACTGAAGAGTCCGAGCAAGTCGACAACATGCGGAGGGTATCTGCGGAATGGTGGATGATGACTGCTTTTACCTCCGTTTTTCACCAATGTTCATTGCTCAAAACTTTGAAAAAGCCGCGATGGACCCATGGAGAAGACCAGCTGCCGGATCGGTGCGAGATCGGTGTGGCTCTTGTTCCATAGCGCTTTCATCCTAGACCAGAGGCGTCGACATCGGCTCTGGCCCGAACACAAGGCGCGCCGCAGTTACGTCACTCACCTTTGGCCATCTTTCGGGCAAGCGGCTTGATGCGCCCTGAACTCGAGTGGGGACATTCCCGTCCAGTGTCGGAAACGTCGCGAAAAACTGTTTGCATCGTGATAGCCGACATAGGCTGCAATCTCATCGGCCCGAAGAGTGCTTTTGGTGATGTAGCGCAGGGCGATCTCGCGACGCAGATCGTCCAGCACAGCCTGGAACGCAAGCCCTTCGTCCTTGAGGCGGCGCTGCAGGGTGCTGCGGCTGATGCCAATGGCATCACACACATCATCCGCGCTCGACCGACCGGTTGGCAGAAGATCGATCAATGTCGCTTTGACCCGAACACTCAGCAAAATGCGCGCGTTGCGCGCTGCAAGTTGGCGGCTCAGATCTTTTTCAAAATCTGCCCAAAGTGCTAAGTTTTCGGATACGAACGGGCGTTTTGCGTCCTCGGCAGCCCAGGTCAGCGCTGCAACCTCGCCATAGTCGGGCAAAATACCCAAATGGCCCGCAATGCGGCGGCGGTCAACTTCTGGGGCATTTAACTGTGCTGCAATCGGGCGCATCGGGTGCGCGGTGGCACCCCGTACCGCTTCGACCGAATAAACCAGATGCAGCGCACCGAGGCTTGGAGGCAGATCTAGATGCGGATTGGCAGAAACGTATTCGAGCTTCAGGATCCCGTCCTCCCTAATGACCCGCATCTTGCTCGGACCTATCAATGCCTTGAAATGGGACAACCGCGTCGATCCGGTCTCCAGATCGGGCGCACAGGAAAGCGCGAAGAACGCCGGTATCAGCGGCCCACGGGCGATGGCGACGCCCAGACGCATGACATAGTCCGGATCGGCCGTCAGCCTTTCGATGGCGTTCCATGCAGCAAAATACTGTTTCGCGGACACGCGCAACTCACCACGGTGAGGCCTCACGCCCGCCAAGCCGGCGACGGCAAGCATCTGGACGGGGTCGATCCCCAGGATGCGGCACACCACATCTGTTCCCATCGCAAGTGAATAAGTCTCGACCGTTTCCATGATCCCTCCACGCCTTCCACCATGACACTGCCAATCCTGACCAACAGTGACCAGCTACCTTGCGCCGTGTGACCGAATTTGCCGAACAATGACCGAATTTGCATGTGCGGTGACGAGGCAATGCGCCCTACACTCTGGTTCATCATAAATGAATGACGAGGCACGCGATGCGGATCACTGTGGATGGAACAGCGTACGAATTGGATGTCGAAGACGACATGCCGCTGCTGTGGGTGCTTCGCGACGAATTGGGGATTACCGCTCCGAAATACGGATGCGGGATTGCCCAATGCGGTGCTTGTACGGTGCATATCGATGGTCAGGCTGTCAGATCCTGTCAAGTCGCTGGAGCGGATGTCTGGGGCGCAGTGACAACCATCGCCTCGCTGGGCACAGCCGAGGCACCGCACCCGGTTCAGGCGGCTTGGATCAGACACCAAGTCGCCCAATGCGGCTACTGTCAGTCCGGTCAAATCATGCAAGCCGTGGACCTGCTGTCGGTCAATCCAGATCCCTCCGATGATGACATCGATCAGGTCATGTCCGGCAACTTGTGCCGATGCGGTACATATCCACGTATTCGGGCCGCAATCCACGATGCCGCCCGCGCCCTGCGGGAGACGTGAGCAATGTCCACCATGCGTAAAATCGTGCGCCGCAGCTTTCTGATCGGATCTGCCGCCATCGCGGGCGGAGTGGCTTTCGGAGCCTATTATGTCAACCGCCCCACCCCAAACCCGCTGCTGGGAGACCTTGCTGCCGGGGAAGCCGCCATTACCCCCTTCGTCAAGATCAAGTCTGATGGGATTACGCTGATCGTGCCACGGGCAGATACAGGCCAGGGTATCATGTCGATGCAGGCCCATCTTATCGCAGAAGAACTTGATGTTGATCCGCATGACGTAACCCTTGATCCGGGCCAACCGCACCAAGCCTATTACAACGGCATCATCAGCGCCAACAGCCTGCCGTTTAACCCGTTGGACGAGGGACCCGTTGCGCGCACGGTGCGCGACCTGATGGATACCGTCTCGCGTCTGACATCGTCTCAATTCACCGGTGGGTCATCCTCGACATCCGATCTGCAAGAACGGCTGCGCATGGCGGGGGCCGTAGCCAGAGAAACGCTCAAGGCGGCCGCTTCCGCACGCACCGGCATTCCGGTGGTGCAATTGCAAACAGAAAATGGTGCCGTGATCCTGCCGGACGGCACTCGGATAGCCTACACAGATCTGGCATCCGAGGCAGCATCGATAGAGGCCGTGACAGATGTGGCGCTGCGGGCGCAGTCAGACTGGCGTTTGCTCGGCAAGCCGTTCCAGCGCACCGATATCGTTGCCAAATCGCTCGGAACGCAGGCCTACGGTATCGACAAGACTCTGCCGGGTATGCTGCACGCCACGGTACGCGGCAATCCCGGACGCGGCGGCGGTTTGGGCGCGTATGATGCGACCGCCGCACTTGCGATGCGCGGCGTCAGCGCGGTTGTGCCCGTGACCGACGGTATTGCCGTGGTTGCCAACAACACCTGGCGTGCCTTTCGCGCTGCCGAGTTACTTGACGTCGATTGGCCTGCCCCCGACTATCCCGCCAGCAGCGAAGAAATGTGGGAAGCGCTCTCCGACGCACACGTCCCTGAAAATTTAAACAGTCGCCTGCGCGATGATGGCGATGTCGAGGCGGCACAGGCCGAAGCATCCGTTGTTATTACGGCTGAATATCGCACGCCGTTCCTTGCGCATGCCGCGTTGGAGCCGCTGAGTGCTACGGTGCTGGTCGAGGCCGATCAGGTGACCGTCTGGACATCAACTCAGATCCCGGCTGTCGTTCGGGATGCAGCGGCAAAGATCACCGGTGTGCCTGCAGAGGCAATCACGGTCCACGCGCTTCCCGGCGGTGGCAGTTTTGGGCGCAGGCTGGACCACGATTACGCCATTCAGGCGATCGAGATCGCAACCGCGATCCCCGGCACTCCGATCAAGACCACATGGACCCGGGAAGAGGACATGACACACGACTTCCCCCGACCGATCCATATGGCGCGCGCGCGGGGAACGGTCGCTGAGGGCCGTGTGACGTCCTATGATCTGGATTCGATCGGCATGCCACTGACCGAAAGCTGGTTTGGCCGCATCTTTTTTGTCCCGCCGGGACCGGATACACTGTTGGTCTGGGGGGTATTCGACCAGCCATACGAAATTCCGAACTACCGGGTTTCGGGCTATAAATCGGGCCAGATGGTTCCGGTGGGGTCGTGGCGATCCCCGGGCGCCTGCTCCAACAGTTTCTTTCACGAGGCTTTTCTGTCTGAATTGATCCACGCAGCAGGAGCCGATCCACTGGAAGAACGGCTGCGCCTTATGCGCGATCCGGTGTCGCGCGGAGTGTTGGAGGCTGTGGGCGAGATGTGCAACTGGGCTGGATCCAATATCGGGCCGGGTCGCGGTCGCGGCATCGCCTTCAGCCACACTCACCACGTCCCCGTGGCCGAGGTCGTCGACGTTACGCTGACAGACAGCGGCATCCGCATCGACGACGTATGGATTGCGGCCGACTGTGGTACGGTGTTCGATCCCGTCAATGCCGAAGCACAACTTACCGGGGCGGCAATTTGGGGGCTCGGCCACGCGATGAATTGCGAATTGACCTACGAAAACCACGCGGTTCAGCAAACGAATTACCACGTCTTCGAGGGAATGCGACTTTATCAGACCCCGCGGATGCACACGCGGCTGATTGGAGAAGCCCGCAAGGTGGCGGGTCTGGGCGAACCCGCCACTGCACCGGCGGCACCGGCCCTGGCCGATGCGATCTTTGCAGCCACCGGGCAGCGTCTGCGTCAAATGCCGTTCAACAGATTCATCGATTTTGCATGAGACTTAGATACGCGTTCTAGTAACAACGATGACCTGCTTTACTGCATCGACGGTTGCTCTCGCCGAAGGGCAAAGTGGCCCCGAGACTTCGGGCTTAGCCACTCCGGGATCGGTTGCACGTTCCGAGGGTCTGGACGCTTGGAGCAGAATTCACGATGTCGTCTCGCACCCGCGCTGCCTGAACTGTCATGTGGGGGCCGACAATGTTCCACTCTGGGGAAGGCCCGCGAATCCAACCCGCATCTACGGAATTGCGATCAACGCGGGCGACAGTCGGATCGGTGCCGACAGGCTCTCCTGCAATGCTGTCACCAGACCTCCATTCGGCCCAACAACGTGGCCTACGCAGCCCGCATACCGGTATGGACGGGCAGCTTGCACCCGTCGAATTTCAGTGGACGGGCCGCACAAACACTGAAATCTGTGCGCAAATGCGTGACTCCAACCGCAACGGCGGTCGCGATGCTCCAAGACTGATCACGCATATCCTGCACGATGTCGAATTGATCAGGTTTATAACTTGGAGCTTCAACCCGGGTGCAGGCAAATCATCGGCCCCGGGCAGCATCCAATCCCACCTTGAGAACATGGCCGTCTGAACCGCTGCAGGCATGCCGTGTCGGGGATAATCTCAGATGCAGCGCATTTAATGAAGATGCTCGGTGTTTAGGTGTTCGGAAGCGTGAGATATCGGTCTATGCACCTCACTGAAAGCCGCACATTTGCGCTGTTACGACACGGCAACGAGGTTCCCTGATCAGAGCCGCTGCTCTTCCGCCCTCGCCCAAGATCGGTACCGGGCCTGAAACGGACAACGTGATACCATCCGCCACCGAGCACAAAACACGTGGGGCGATGCGGGCGGAGATGCGCCTACGCGTCAGTCCGAGGCACGATCTGGTGCTTTACCCCCCTTAAAAGGACACGGATCAGTAGATCAAACCGTGTGGCCTGATCAACCGACCGGCGGGCCTAGCCATCAAGGATCCCACCACATTGATCGCGCCGATGGTCGACCACCGCATGACAATAAATCGCGGTCAGGCAAAGCTCAGGTGTGTAGATGGAAGCGCGAAATCACGATCAGAAAAGACTGAAGAGCAGGCTCGACATCGTGCGGCAAACAACTGGACGCTGGGCTCTACCAGAATAACTCCGCTTACCAAGAAGTTTTGCATGCTTCCTTCCGGTAGCCCAGAAGGGTCTCCTCGTTATGTGACGGCCCGTTTGTAGCTCGCACTGTCGCATTTCTTCGTATAGTTCGTCCCTTGGCAGTTCCATTGGATTGAGTAAAACATCATATTGTGTCGGCAATGGCAGTTGATGGCTTCACAAGACTGGTTGCCAGCCGATCATTCCCGAACGTACTGTTTTGCAAACGGGAGAAAATGCTGAGAGTTAAAGTAGCTGCGGCATGTATTTGTCTACTCGACGGTTTATGGAATACGGAATTTTTATTTGGATCAGAATATCAATAGCAGTGAGATACTGGTCGATAATCCATTGAGATTAGACGGACACGTCTTGCTGAGCGGCACGCTCACCTGCGCCACGCAGGCAGAGCTTGATCGGGTGATCACCGGTGTCGACCAGCACATCGCGCTTACGAGGGCTGAGCCGGGCTGCTTGTCATTCGAGGTCACGCAGACTGCTGATCCGATGGTTTGGAGCGTTGTCGAGCGGTTCACGGATGCCGAAGCCTTTGGCGCACACCAGACCCGCGCCGGAGCGTCCGCTTGGGCCGAACTCACCAAAGGCATCGCGCGCGATTACAAGATCAGCGGTCTCGCATGAACGTCATCCTTAAAGCGGCGCTCTGGATGACGGGGGCCATAGCATCCTTTTCTTTCATGGCCGTCGCCGGGAGAGAGCTTTCGGCGGAATACGATACTTTCGAAATCATGCTCTACCGCAGCATCGTGGGCTTCATCATCGTCATCGGCCTCACGACGATCAACAAACGCTGGCACGAGGTACATACCCGCAACATCCGCCAGCAATTCCTGCGCAATGCATGCCATTTCACCGGCCAGAACCTTTGGTTCTATGCCGTAGCCGTGATCCCGCTGGCGCAGGTCTTCGCGTTGGAGTTCACGTCGCCGCTCTGGGTCGTCGTGCTGGCTCCGCTCATTCTGGGCGAGCGGATGACAGGAATACGCGCGCTGGCGGCATTTCTGGGCTTTTTGGGCATCCTTATCGTCACCCGTCCCAATCCGCAGACCTTTCAGGTCGGTCTGTTGTTTGCCGCAGGTGCTGCGGTCTTTTTCGCGCTGACCATTCTGCTGACCAAGCGCCTGACCCGTGATAACTCGATAACCACGATCCTGTTCTATCTCACGTCGATCCAATTGGTATTCGGGCTGATCACCGCAGGCTTCGATGGCGATATCGCCCTGCCCACCTTGGCGAGCTTCCCGTTCCTGTTTCTGGTCGGCTGTGCCGGACTTTTGGCGCATTTCTGTCTGACGAACGCGCTATCGATCGCTCCTGCCACCGTCGTCGTACCGCTCGATTTCGCCCGCCTCCCCGTGATTGCGGTCGTGGCCATGCTACTTTATGGTGAGCCGCTGGAAATCTGGGTCTTCGTCGGTGCCGCGGTCATTTTCGGCGCAAACTACCTCAACATCTGGAACGAGACACGGAAACCACACTAATCGATCTATTTTTCAGGCTTACCTTAGGTCGCGGTAGGTTTCGCAAGTTTTCTAACTATAGCATCCCGAATGTTTCGCGTCCGAGGAGGATTGCGCTGAACAACACGTTTGGGAGGACGTTATGAAGAAAACAATTCTAACCACAGCAGCCCTGCTGGGAACGGCGATGGGCGCACAGGCCGGTGGACTTGACCGGTCCGGCCAAGATGTCGGGATCGTGTTCGAGGCCGGAAACCGCTTCGAGCTTTCTTTCGGTCACGCACGCCCGTCGCTTGACGGGGTCGAGAACGGTTCGACCGGAACCACCAATATTATCGGCGGCGTTGCCGACAGTTTCAGCATTCTGGGCGGTGGCTTGCGCTATGAGCTCAGCCCCAAGCTGTCTGTGGCCGTGATTGTAGACGAGCCCTACGGCACCGACGTCCGCTACGGAGGAGACCCCGCTGCCAGCGCCCTTGGCGGCACAGGTGCTCAGGTTGACAGTTTTGCGGTCACGGCCCTCGCCCGATATAAATTCGATGACGCGTGGAGCGTACACGGCGGACTGCGCTACCAGGAAATCGAGGCAAGCGTAGATCTGGGCGGTCTGGCCTTCGGCGGGCTGAACGGCTACCGCGCCGAGATGGAGAGTGATTCTGCGGTGGGCTATGTGTTCGGTGCGGCCTTCGAACGTCCCGAAATCGCTCTGCGGATCGCGCTGACCTATAGCTCGGAAATCCGGCATGATCTGGCGACCCGCGAAACCCTGAACGGCGCGCCCGTATCCGCCCCGTCCGAGACGCGCGTCACAGCACCCGAAAGCCTCAACCTCGAGATGCAGACAGGCATCGCAGAAGGGACGTTACTGTTCGGCTCCGTACGCTATGCACGCTATAGCGACACGCGCGTCTCGCCCACGTTCTTCGATCTCGCCGTCGCGCCGGCAGAACCGGGCAGCAGCATCACCGATATCGAGGACAGCACAGATGTCGAGATTGGCATCGGGCGGCGCTTCAACGAGAGTTTCGCTGGCTCGCTGGCCATCGGCTACCAAAGCAAAGGCGTGGATTCGCTTGTCTCTCCGCTCGCTCCGACCAATGGCGCTTTGTACGTCTCATTGGGCGGCTCCTATACGTTGACCGATTCTATCACGCTCAGCGGCGGACTCCGGTACACCGAGTTTGGTAACGCACAGCCCGAGACCGGCACACCGGATACGGCGCGCGCCAACTTCAACGACAACTCGGCCGTCTCTGCGGGCTTCAAGATCGCCTACACCTTCTAGGTTTGCGCAAGGAACGGATCGCGGCGGGCCTATTGTCATGCTAGGCCCGCCGCATGAGTGAACGCAGTATTTCCGCACATGCTTGGGGCCTTATGGGCCTCCTTTCCCTCCTATGGGGCGCATCCTTTCTGTCAATCCGCATCGCGCTTGACGAGGTGCCGCCACTCACTGCAGTCGCCCACCGCGTCGGCTGGGCTACGCTGGTCTTGTGGATCTACATCTTGCTCAAGCGGCTGCCCTTGCCGCGCGGGCGGCTCATCTGGATAGGCTTTGTCGGCATGGGCCTCCTGAACAATGTCATTCCATTTTCGCTTATGGCCTGGGGGCAGTTGCATATTCCCTCCGGTCTTACCTCGATTTTCAACGCCTCTACGGCGATCTTCGGCGTGCTCGTCGCGGCCCTTTTGCTCGGAGACGAGCGGCTCTCCCGGCGTAAGGCCGTCGGTGTCGCGGTGGGGTTTGCAGGAGTTGTGACGGCCATCGGCGCGGATAGCCTGCGCGATTTCGACATCACCTCGCTCGCACAGCTGGCAATTCTCGGCGGTACGCTCAGCTACGCCTTCGCCGGTGTCTGGGCGCGCAACAGGCTGACCGGTCTTGCGCCTCAGGTCGCCGCTGCGGGCATGCTGACCGCCTCCACCCTCATTATGGTGCCGCTGGCATGGCTCATCGACGGACCGATCCGACTCGATCTGGAGCCCCGCACCCTGTTCGCGATTGCGTACTATGCCCTTGGAGCCACCGCGCTCGCCTATCTGCTCTACTACCGCGTGCTTGGCCTTGCGGGCAGCGGCAATCTGATGCTGGTCACGCTGCTCATTGCCCCCATAGCGATCCTGCTCGGCGCTGTCGTACTGGACGAAACACTTGCCCCCAATGCCTACAAAGGGTTTGCCCTGCTGGCGGTTGGCCTGTTGATCATCGACGGGCGTCTGATTGACCGGATGCGGCGCGCACGCTAGGGAAGTGTGACCCAAGGACCGGAGGCTCCCATGCTCTACCCCGACGCCCAAAGCTGGCGCGCCGCACCACACAAATGCGTGCTCTTCTTCGGCATGTCGGGTCTTGGCAAAACCCACATTTCTAAGCTGCTGGTGCAGCAGGGCGGCTGGTTTCACTATTCAATCGATTACCGGATCGGTACGTCGGGCATGTATCCCCATATCAAGGATAATCTCATCGCCCACGCCATGCGCGAGCCTTTTCTGGCTCAGATGCTGCGCGCCGATGCGATCTATCTCGAGCCCAACGTGCATGACCACGATCTGAGTGCTGTCGCGGCCTACCTCGGCAAACCGGGAGATCCGGCCCGCGGCGGCCTGCCGATGGCGGAATATACCCACCGCCAAAGCCAGTTCGAGGCAGCCGAAATCATGGCACTGAAGGAAACAAAGCCGTTCATGGACCGGGCGAAACGCCTTTACGGATACGATAATTTCATCTGCGACACCGGCGGCTCCATCTGCGAGTGGATCGACCCCGAGGATGACGCGGATCCGCTGCTTGTCGAACTCGCAGAGCATTGCCTGCTGGTCTGGATCAAAGGCGACGAGGCCCACACCCACGACCTCATCCAGCGGTTCGACCGCGCGCCCAAACCCATGGCCTATCAGCCCGCTTTTCTAAACAGGGTTTGGGAGCAATACCTAAGCGAAAACAATTGCAAGGAGGGCGATGTTGATCCAGATTCTTTTATCCGCTGGACCTACGCGCAAGCGCTTGCGCACCGCCAGCCACGCTATGCCGCAATGGCGCGCCACGGGATAACAGTCACGGCGGGCGACATTCACGCCGTCTCCACGGCCGCCGCCTTTGACGATCTCATCGCTTCCAAACTCTGACACGGTCACGTGTGCGCCCTTGAGCGCAGTTGACGCAGCCTCTATCTAAGCCATTCCGATGAATAAGAAGTAGCCCAAGCCCATGCCGATCAAAATCCCCGCCACCCTGCCCGCCTACGATGTGCTCACCCGCGAGGGCGTACACGTGATGGACGAGGATCAGGCCGCCCGGCAGGATATCCGCCCGCTTCGCATTGCACTGCTCAATCTGATGCCGAAGAAGATCCAGACGGAAAACCAGTTTGCCCGCCTGATCGGCGCCACACCTCTCCAGATCGAGCTGACGCTGCTACGCATGACCGACCACCAGACCCGTAACACCGCCGCCGAGCATATGGAGAGCTTTTATCGGCCCGTCTCGGAGGTGTGGGACGAGAAGTTCGACGGGCTGATCATCACGGGTGCACCGATCGAGCATCTCGAGTTCGAGGATGTGGATTATTATACCGAGCTCAAACGCGTGATGGACTGGACCCAGACCAACGTGCAATCCACCATGGCGGTCTGCTGGGGGGGGATGGCCATGATCAATCACTTCCACGGTGTGAAAAAGCATATTTTGGAGGCCAAGGCCTTTGGCTGCTTCCGCCACCGTAATCTTGCACCGGCCTCCCCCTATCTCAACGGCTTCTCGGATGATTGCGTGATCCCGGTGTCACGCTGGACCGAGATCCGGCAAGCGGAAGTCGAGGCCACACCTGGCCTCAAAACGCTGCTGGGCAGCGATGAGGTCGGCCCCGCCCTCATAGAGGATGCGACACATCGCGTGGTCTATATCTTCAACCACTTCGAGTATGACCGTGACACACTGAAACAGGAATACGACCGCGACATCGCCTCCGGCACCCCGATCAATGTGCCGGTAAACTATTACACCGATGATGATCCAGCCCTGCCACCGGTCAACCGCTGGCGCAGCCACGCACATCTGCTCTACGGCAACTGGATCCAGGAAATATATCAATCAACGCCCTATGACATTGAAAAAATCGGCAACTAGAGTGCTCGCCCTCGCCGCCCTCGTTCTGGCGTTCATCGCTGTGGTCCAATGGCGGGCCAGCGCGCGCGAAGCAACGGCCACTGTATCCTACCCGCCGCAGGGGCGCGTGGTGGATGTGGACGGGACGCCCGTGCACGTGCTCATCGCGGGCAGCGGGCCCGATCTCGTGCTGATCCACGGCGCCAGTGGCAATGTGCGGGACTGGACCTTTGAATTCGCCGACCGCGTCTCGGACCGTTACCGGGTGATCATGTTCGACCGTCCCGGCCTGGGCTGGACCGGCCGCCTCCCCGGCAAGTCCGGTCCGTGGAACACGCGGTCGGAGACACCGATGGAGCAGGCAGATATTTTGCAAAAGGCAGGCCAGATCGTGGGTCTTGATCGGCCCATCGTCGTGGGTCACTCCTTCGGTGGTGCGGTTGCCATGGCGTGGGCACTGAGCCAGCCCGAAGAGACAGCCGCGGTCGTGATGCTCGGCGCGGTCTCCAATCCGTGGCCAGGTGATCTGGGCTGGACTTACACGGTGAACGGGAGCGCGCTTGGCGGTGCCCTGCTGGTACCGGTCCTTTCGGCCTTCGTGCCGCAATCCTATGTGGACAGCAGCGTCGAAAGCATCTTTGCACCGCAGCCCGCCCCCGAAGGCTATGCTGCGCATGTGGGTGCTGGTCTGGTGTTGCGCCGAGAAAGCCTGCGCGCGAATGCCCAACAGGTGAATTCGTTGCGCCCCCATATCGTCAAGATGTCCAAGCGCTACGGGGATTTGCAGATGCCATTCGAGATCGTACACGGGGATGCCGACACGATCGTTCCGCTGCGCATCCACTCCAAGCCGTTGTCGCAGCAGGTTCAGAACGGCGTGCTCACAGTTTTGCCCGGCGTGGGCCATATGCCCCAGCATGTCGCCGCCGATGAGGTGGAAGCTGCAATCGACCGCGCGGCCACCCGTGCGGGTTTGCGTTAACCCCCTTAACATCGCATAGTGCCATGAAATTCATACGGGAGGTCCGTGATGCAGCTGCCATTCGACGGCGCGATCAGCGCGTTTTATAAAGACGACGCGCCAGCCGATGTGCGCGCCACTATCACATCCGCGGAGAAGAAAGATATTCTATCGTCCAGCTATCCGCACCGTAGCCGAATGGGGCGCAAGTCCTACGAACGGAAAATGGAGGCGCTCCAGATCGAGCTGGTCAAATTGCAGGCGTGGGCCCATGAGAGCGGTGCCCGCATCGCCATCGTCTTCGAGGGACGCGACGGGGCGGGAAAAGGCGGGACCATCGGACGCTTCCGCATGAATCTCAATCCGCGTGGCGCGCGCGTGGTGGCACTCAACAAACCCACCGAAGAGGAGCGCAGTCAATGGTATTTTCAGCGCTATATCAAGCATCTGCCCGGCGCGGGGGATTTGATCTTCTTTGATCGCTCGTGGTATAACCGCGGTGTTGTGGAGCCCGTATTCGGATTTTGCACGCCCGAGCAGAACACCTTGTTTTTCAATCAGGTCCAACCCTTCGAGCAAATGATCGTCGAGGACGGGGTACATCTGTTCAAATTCTGGCTCAACGTGGGCCGCGCGGAGCAGTTGCGCCGGATGCTCGAACGCGAGAGCGATCCGCTCAAGCAATGGAAACTGTCGGGGATCGACGTAAAAGGGCTGCATCTTTGGAACGAATATTCAGCGGCCATACAGGATACGATCGCCCGCAGTCACACGTCCCATGCGCCCTGGACCATCATCCGTTCGGACGACAAGAAACGCGCGCGCCTGAACGCGATCCGGACCGTGCTGCACCGGTTTGACTATAGCCACAAGGACGCGGACGCCATCGGCGCGATCGACACCGCCATTTGCGCCGGGCCAGAGATTTGGAATGCCTAAACGCGGCTACCATCACGGCAACCTGCGGCAGGCGCTCGTGGATGCTGCACTCTCGCTGATCGAGCAGCGCGGACCTACGGGGTTCACTCTGTCAGAGGCGGCAAAGCAGGCCGGCGTAACCCCCGCAGCCGTCTATCGCCACTTCGAAGGCCGCGAAGATCTGATCGCAGAGGCCGCCCTGCAAGGCTATGAGATCTTTGGCGATCTGATGGAATACGCCTATGCTAGCGGCCAGCCCTCCGCGCTCAAGGCGTTCGAGGCCACGGGCCGGGCCTATCTGGCCTTTGCCCGCAGGTACCCCGGTCACTACATCGCGATGTTCGAGAGCGGTGTGCAGGTCAACCGCACGGCGGCCCTTGCCAGCGTGGCCAACCGCGCCAATGGCGTACTTGAAAAGGCCGCGACCGATCTGAGCCAGCACATTCCTGTGGAGAAGCGCCCACCCGCCTCCATGTTCTCGGCCCATATCTGGGCAATGAGCCATGGGGTGGTCGAACTTTTTGCACGAAATTCGCCCGGTCGGGCTTCGCCGTTCCCACCCGAAGATTTGCTGGAAACGGGCATCGGGATCTATCTGCGCGGACTGGGCCTCATCGCGCCGGACGACTAAGCGGCAACCGCCAGATCGCTTAGCGCCTCAGCCGCAATCGTAAACGAGCGCTTCCTTGCGATAGGGTCGTGAATTTGACCTGTCAGGATCAACTCGTCGGGCTGATACTTCGACACAAGGTCGGCCAATTGCCGCTGGACAGTCGCGGGTGCGCCCGTCGCGGTGATCCGCAGCGCTTGATCCACTCCATGCCGCAGAGCAGGTCCGATCTCGCCGTCGATGTCGTCAACCGGACGAGGCAGTTTGCCAGGCATGCCGCTGCGCAACCGCGCAAAGGCCTGTTGTACGGATGTGCGCAGATACGCCGCCTCCTCATCGGTGTCGGCGCCAATCACATTGACGGCCAACATGAATTTAGGTGCCGAAAGGCTCACCGAGGGTTTGAAATCGCGGCGGTAGATATATGCCGCATCTTCCAGCGCATCAGGCGCGAAATGCGAAGCGAAGGCATAGGGCAAACCAAAATACGCCGCCAGTTGCGAACCGTAGAGCGAAGACCCCAAGATCCAGAGTGGAACGTGGGTGCCTTGACCCGGATGCGCCTGCACCTGCGCACGCGGATCCGCGTCCCCAAGATACCCCATCAACTCGGCCACTTCCGCCGGGAAGTTGTCCTCGCCCGTGCGTCCACGCCGCATTGCATGCCAGACCGCGTGATCGCCACCTGGAGCGCGGCCGAGGCCAAGATCGATCCGGTCACCGTAGAGCGTCGCAAGTGTACCAAATTGTTCGGCAATGCTCAGCGGCGCATGATTGGGCAGCATGATGCCGCCGGCGCCCACACGAATGGTCTTCGTTTTGCCCGCAACATGCCCAAGCAGCACCGAGGTGGCGGCAGAGGCAATACCGGGCATGTTGTGATGCTCTGCCATCCAGTAGCGATGATAGCCAAGGGCTTCCGCATGTTGCGCCAGATCAGCACTGTTGCGCATCGCATCGGCGGCCGTGCTGCCTTCGGGGACGGGGCACAGATCGAGGATGGAATAGTTCACGGCGCTTCCTCACATGGTTTAACCTAACATAAGAACTGCCGCAGGCTGCTGAAACCCCAATAGCACAAAATCGCAAGATCCACTTGTCTAATAGATGGGCTCAAGGCATTCCGAGCAGCGCTCCGAAAGACGCCAATTGATCCATCGGGAGGACGCTGCGCGATCGGCATTTCGCTGTGCGATTTGTCGCTGTGCAGGGTGCGCATAACAGTCACAGGCTAGTCTTGGCGGCCATCTTGACACCGCAAACCATGCCTGTTCGACACCCCGAACCGGTTGAATGATCAATTTAACGGCACAGCGGCCATCGCCCCTTTTTAAAGTCAATAGTTCGCCCCGACGACATCACTCAGTCGCTTGTAAGACTCGAATAATGACGCCGACGTTTTCCGAGATAGTACTGTTCCTACTCTCGATATTTAGATCATCACCCAGTCCGGGCATACACCGCGGACCCTTCAAGGACAGCCGTATGAAAAGAACCTTAATGACCCTGGCCGCGATCCTGCTGCTGTGCGGAGCAAGCAGTGCCTCAGCACAGCAGACAACGCCGGCTGAGCCGATCTTTATTCCCGAGCCTGCCTCTCCCGCCGGATTTTCCTATATAGCCAGCGCACTTGCCACCACCCGGTTTAACCCCTCTGATGACTTCGACCACGTTGAAAACGAGCTTGAGTAGTTTTTGGAAGCTGAATTCGGGGGCGGCTTTCATACCGGTCTGCTGCTGACATCGCTCTACGATAACGCGGTCGATGAATTCGAATATGAGATCACTTTCGGGTATGGCTCAGCCTTTACATGGAGTGACGTGAGATCTCAGCTATGGCTATATCGCGCTGCAAGACAGTGATGTGGACGGACATGAACTCACAGGCACGCTCGGCTTCCCGCTTGGGCGGGGATCGATGGCGCCTTTGCCATCATCTATGATCCGGAGACTTGAAAAGAGCGATCAGGAATTCAGCGCAGAGACGGACCTTACCGACAGTTTGACCCTGTTTGGTCTTATCGGCAACAGCGACCGTACGCCAATGTGTACGGCGAGCTTGGCGTCAGCTACGCGCTCACCGACAGTGTGTACCTTCAGGTCCTCTATGAGGATACCAACGACGGTAAACCCCTGCTTGGCTTCAGCGTGGGGTATGAATTCAGCCGATAAGACGCTGTACCGCAACGTAAAAGGGCCGCGTGTGAAAACAGCGGCCCTTTTTTGCTTGATGTATCGAGGATCAGCGCTTGGAGAACTGGAAGCTCTTACGCGCTTTGGCCTTACCGTATTTCTTACGTTCGACCACACGGCTGTCGCGGGTCAGGAAGCCTGCCGCTTTCAGCGCGCCGCGCAGCGAGGGATCATAAAGCTGGAGCGCTTTTGACACGCCGTGCTTTACCGCGCCGGCCTGGCCGGACAAACCGCCGCCCTTGACCGTGGCGACCACGTCAAACTGGCCATCGGTGCCGGTGATGCCAAAAGGCTGCGCCAGTATCATCTGAAGCACGGGGCGCGCAAAATATTCGTTCTGCGGCTTGCCGTTCACGGTGACCTTACCGGAGCCCGGCTTGATCCAGACGCGGGCGACCGCATCCTTGCGCTTACCTGTGGCATAGGCGCGACCGAACTCATCACGAATGGGTTCGCGCGGTGTCAGCTCAACTTCCGGTGTTGCGGCTACGCCTGCAACAGAGGCGAGATCTTCGAGTGTGTTGATTTCATCAGCCATGCTCATGCGCTCCGCGTGTTTTTCTTGTTCATGGATGCAACATCCAGAACTTCAGGCGCCTGCGCCTCGTGGGGGTGATCGCCGCCTGCATAGACGCGAAGATTTGTCATAATCTGGCGGCTCAGACGGTTGCCGGGCAGCATACGCTTGACCGCAAGGGTCACGATACGCTCGGGGTGCGCGCCTTCAAGGATCTGCTCCTTGGTCCGCTCTTTGATCCCACCGGGGTGACCGGTGTGCCAATAGAACTTCTCTTCGCGCTTCTTGCCTGTCATTTGGATTTTCTCGGCATTGATCACGATGACGTTGTCGCCGCAATCCATGTGAGGGGTGAAAGAGGGCTTGTGCTTGCCCCGCAGACGCATGGCGATGATCGACGCCAAACGGCCCAGCACGATGCCTTCGGCATCAATGATGATCCATTTCTTGTCAATGTCTGCCGGTGTTGCAGAAAAGGTTTTCATGTACGGTAATCCCGTTTGCTTGGGTAAGGGCAGATGCCCGTTGTGATGGGCGGGTTATATCCGAGCTAGAGGCCGGGTCAAGCGGCGTTACATCTAAATTATACATGCAATACAGCGTGTTGCAATTACGGTATCATTTTACCCCAATAAATCCGGTCCGAAAAAGGTCGGCCCGATTTGATCGCCGCGAAAAACTGGAGCAGACCGCAAAAACGCCATCAGACCCAAACGCGGATCAAACGCCGATCTCGTCACTAGGATTGTCCAGCAGATCGCGCAACCGTGCCATGGCGGCATCGAAACTTCGCAGACTGACGCCGGCATTGATCGCCATCCGCACGGCATGGGGCGTTTGGGCCTGCCGGGCGGCGAATTCCTCCGCTGCGCGCACGCGCACGCCGCGCGTCTCGGCGGCGCGGCAAAACGCACTCGCGCGCCAGCCTTCGGGTAAATTGAGCCAGATAAACGGCACATCCTCACGCCAGCGAAGATCGTATCCGCCTAGATTGTTCACCGCGACCTTGACGTAATCTCCGACCGCTGCCCGTGTGCGCGCCATGATGCCGTCCAGTTCAGGATGCGCCAGCAAGGCCGCAGCCAGATCGGTGATAGGCGTCGCGAGCCCGAAAAAGCCGTGCTCTGCGGCGCGTGTCAGCGCAGGCGTCATCTCGCGGGGGGCGATGGCGCAGCCGATGCGCAGCGCCGGCGTAATGGATTTGCTCAGAGACGTCAGATACCACCCCCGCTCCGGTGCAAGGCTGCGGTAGGCTGGTGCCTGTGCTGCGCCGATCCGATAGCAGTCATCCTCGACAATTTGAAGGTCGAAGCGCCGGGCAACCTCGACGATCTGGTGGCGCCGGGAAAGTGGGCTGAACCCGCATGTGGGGCTGTGAACCTCCGGAGATGTACAGATGATCTGAGCTTCTGGGTAGCGCTCCGCTGCCGCGCCGAGTGCTATGGGGCACAAGCCGTCACCGTCCATCGCAATGGGGACCACATCCGCCCGGAGCGCGGAAGCGACGCGTCGAAATCCGGGATAGCACAACTCCTCGACAAAAATCACCGGGCGCCGCCCTTTCAGGATTGCCTGGAAGATCAGCATGATGGCGTTCTGGCCGCCGTGCGAGAGCACGATATCGCTCTCCACCAGAGGGCCCACATCAATATCGCGTAACCAATGCAACATGGCGGCACGAGCAGGCTGCGCGCCGCGCCGCGAGGGATAGTGCATCACACCCGAGGGCGGATCATTGGCCACTTGCGCCAGCAAGCTGCGGATCAGCCTCGATTGCCCGCCATTGGGAAGATGCGGCGAGAAGAGATTTACGTCGAAATTATCGCCTCCGGTGAGATGCTCGATGACGTCCATTTCCATGAGATTGAGCGGTGGCTCGACCGTGACCGCTTCGGCAACGAAGGTCCCCCGCCCTACTTCGGCACGCAAGACGCCCTCGTCCGTGAGAATGGTATAGGCACGCGCGACCGTGCCGGGAGTCATCTCCAGCGTCCAACCCAACTCTCTCACCGGCGGCAGCCTGTCTCCCGCTTCGAGCGAATGATCGTCAATCGCATCGCGGATCGCCTGCACTACGGCGCGGTACTTCGGCTTGATGGCCGGATCGACCTCAGGAACCCAAATTGTATTCATTACAATATTTCCGTAGCTCCGAATGATTTACTATTGTACCCCTTATTCATGGCCTTACCGCCAAATTGTGTCAATACAATAATTCAAGGAGTTTTACCCATGACACCGGCAGCAACACTGACAAACGACGCCCTCGCGGTCTTGACCTCGACTCGCAGCTTGCCGCTGCTTGCGGTGGTCAGCGTTAAGTTTGCAGCCTGCGTGACACTCTGGGTGACCCGTCGCCGCACGCGCTTATCGCTGGAACAGCTCGATGAGTGGCAACTTCGCGATGTGGGACTGACACCTGACGCGGCTCGTGCTGAGGCGCGCAAGGTGTTCTGGCGTGCGTGACATCCCCGTGACGCACCGCCAGACCTCTTCACTGGGCAGGGTTTATCCCTGCCCTTTTTTGGTACAATCAAACATCGGCAGACATTGTACCCCTAACCGGCTTTCACCGGCGGGATCGCGTAGGTCATCGTGGCTTGTGCCACCGGCTCCGCCATCCCCTCGGAATAGACCAGAACATGGCTGACCGACAGCTGCCGCCCCAGCTTGAGCAGCTTCGCGGTTGCAATAAGATCGACGCCCGCGCGCGGCTTGCGCATGAAATCAAGCGAGCAATTGGTTGTCACCGCCAGCGCCTGAGGCCCGATCATCGCGAGAGTCGCGATATAGGCTGACACATCGGCAAGAGCGAACATCGATGGCCCCGAAACGGTGCCACCAGGGCGCAGGTGCTTTTCGGTGATGATCAGCCGCATCGTGACTTCGTTGGGCTTGACCTCCTCGACGTTGAAATCATCCGCCACCTGCTGAAATACCTCGCGCATGAACGCCATAAGCTCGGTGGCGTTCATCTTGGGCTGCGCTGTCTCGGTCATGCTTGTTCTCCCTGACGTGTTTCGCCTAGAGTTGCTTTAACACGGGAGGCACACAAGATGGCAATTCTGGAAATGACGCAGCGGGACGCTGTCACACATCTGACGATGAACAGCCCAGAGCGGCTGAACGCGCTCAGCGACGAGATGCTGGCGGCATTGCAGGAACAGCTGGATGCGCTGGCGCAGGACGCCTCATGCCGCGTGATCACGCTTTCGGGCGCGGGTAAAGCCTTTTGTGCGGGCCACGATCTGCGCCAGATGCAAGCAATGCGCCAGCAAGAAGATGGTGGCGCGGCAGCATTTGCCGATCTGTTCGAGCGCTGCACGCGGGTCATGGCCCGGATCCAGTCGATGCCGCAGCCAGTGATCGCACAGGTACACGGCATCGCCACGGCGGCTGGCTGTCAGCTCGTTGCGACCTGCGATATGGCGATCGCGGCACAGGGCACCCGGTTTGGCGTCAACGGTGTCAACATCGGACTCTTCTGTTCGACCCCGATGGTGGCACTCAGCAGGAACATTGCGCCTAAAAAGGCGTTCGAGATGCTGGTCACCGGCGATTTCATCGAGGCGGAGCGCGCGGAGCTTCTCGGGCTGGTCAACCGCGTGACGACCCCCGATGCGTTGGCACAGGACACAGCCGCCCTTGCCGACCGGATCGCAGCCAAGCTGGGGAGCGCCGTGCGGATCGGAAAGCGTGCTTTCTACGAACAACTCCCGATGGACACCGCAGCCGCCTACGCTCACACGGGTGCGGTCATGGTCGAAAATCTCGCCAATCGGGACACGGATGAGGGCATGCAGGCCTTCATCGAAAAGCGGCCACCTGACTGGAAACAATAGTTTTCTCAAAATCAGCGCTATCTATCTCCAAGGCAGTTGGCTCAGTTTGTTACTTCACATCTCATTCTCATGAGGACAGATGCGCTGCGGAAACAGTCCCAAAGTCTGCTTGGCACAACGCTGTTGTGCGGCGCGGGCTTGGCACGGATCTCGCGGAATACGCCTGCCCCTTCAATCTTGTCGCGCCGGAATTTGAGGTCAATGCTCACGATGGTCGCATCACAGTAGAATACACCGCGAAGTTCGGCATTCGCATTCCTGCAAACCGAACGCTGGAGCACCCGGTAATTTCGGCGCTTGCCGTGCAGAATATCTGACCGATCCTTTCACCGGACGGGATGTCCAGCTGTTCTGGCGAAAATGATACGACCGATGCGGTTCTGGTAGCGCGGATCATGGGCGACGGTGGCGTGTGGTATACTCTCCCTGCGCGCTTCCGCGCGATTTCAGACAACCGCAGTCGCTTCGATAAGCCGGGGATAACGAACATCCACATCACCGCCAACGTGCTATCGGCCTTCATCGGAGAAGTGCTCGTGCGGCGGCCTTCCTCTCTGACTGCTGTCTCGCGAATGAACACAGCAGAAATGAAGCCCAACTTCAGGGGATGGTCCATTTTTAAGACAAGGCCCGCTTTGGCCCCTGTCACTCGACGACTCGGAAGTTGGCAAATTTGTGGCATTTATGGAGGCGCTGAGGGAAGAGGGCGCGGGAACGCGCGGGCTTGGCACATCCGCATCCGCCCCGCCTAACGTGCCGTTGAACGCTGTTGCACCCCCTGCGTGATCCGGTAATCCTTTGTGACACTTAGGTTATGACGCGCTGCGCTTCGGGGAGGTTTGGTGTGCCATTAACCATTGTTGCTCAAACAGCACCGCAGTGTTGCCCAGATGCGTCTGGTAATTCAGGCAGGATTAAGGCACAAATGAGACATGGCACGTTGTGCTGCCCGATTTTGGGTCGCCGCCGGCGGAAGGTCCCTCCAGTCAGACTCTCATCTGATCCTCCTTGTTCCCGCAGCGGCGACCCCAAAATTCACCCCGAAAGCCCCCTACTCGTTATCGCAAGATCTTTTGACGCAGGCTCCGCGCGTGCGGGCTGTTGCACCGGCTAGCGCGCTGGATTATCTGCGGGGGATGGATAACAAATTGCATATCATCGGCGGCGGCATGGCCGGCTCGGAGGCCGCCTGGCAGGCCGCTCACCTTGGCATCCACGTCGTCATTCACGAAATGCGGCCGAAGGTCGAAACCTTTGCCCACCAGACCGGCCTTTTGGGCGAGATGGTCTGCTCCAATTCCTTTAGGTCAGACGATAGCGAGCAAAACGCCGTTGGGTTGCTGCATTGGGAAATGCGCGCGGCGAACGGCCTGATCATGCAAACAGCCGAAAAACACCGCCTGCCTGCGGGTGGCGCACTGGCCGTGGACCGCGATCCCTTCGCGCAATCGGTAACCGATTCTCTGATGGCGCACCCGAATATTTCCGTAGAATATGGCGAGATTTCCGAGTTGCCGGAGAATGGTCACTGGATCATCGCCACCGGGCCGCTCACATCCAGCGCGTTGGGGAATGCGATCGCTGCTGAAACCGGTGCCGAAGCGCTTGCGTTCTTCGATGCCATCGCCCCCATCGTCTACCACGACAGCATCGACATGAGCAAAGCGTGGATGCAATCGCGCTATGACAAGGGCGAGACGGAGGAAGAGCGCACCGCCTACCTCAATTGTCCGATGGATCGAGACCAGTATTACGCTTTCATTGACGCACTGGGAGCGGCCGAAAAAACAGAATTTCACGAAAACGAGACAGCGGGCTACTTCGATGGCTGCCTGCCGATTGAAGTCATGGCGGAGCGCGGGCGTGAGACGCTGCGCTTTGGCCCGATGAAGCCCGTGGGCCTGACCAATCCACATGAGCCGGATGTAAAGCCCTACGCCGTGGTGCAACTGCGCCGCGACAACAAGCTTGGGACACTTTACAACATCGTAGGCTTCCAGACCAAGATGAAGTACGGCGCTCAAACCGATGTTTTTAAAAGGATACCGGGGCTGGAGAACGCAAGCTTTGCACGGCTTGGCGGGATCCATCGCAACACGTTCCTCAACTCGCCCACATTGCTCGACGCCCAGATGCGTCTGAAATCCAAGCCACATATCCGCTTCGCCGGCCAAATCACAGGCGTGGAGGGTTATGTGGAAAGTGCTGCCATGGGCCTTCTCGCGGGGCGTATGGCCGCTGCAGAAATTCAGGGTATGGTGCTCGAAACACCGCCGCCGACCACTGCAACGGGTGCATTGATCACCCATATCTCAGGCGGAGCCGAGGCCAAGACGTTCCAGCCGATGAATGTGAATTTCGGCCTCTTCCCTCCAGTAGACGGGCTGAAAAGCGGACGTCGCGGGCGCAAGGATCGGTACAAAGCCTACACCGACCGCGCAAAGGCGGATTGGAATGGCTGGCTAAATGCTGGACATACCGGAGAACACCCCTAGACTACTGCCATGTTCAAAACGTTGATAGACATGGCCTTCAGTTCCCGTGACGCCGCCGGACCTGGAAGCCGCTATGATGAATGGTCAGCTTCTTGGGACGGGAACCCTGTTTGCGCTGAGTCCGCAATTCCTGAGCGCTGCGCGCTCGCACTTGCGGCCTATGCGCCCGACAAGTCCCTCCCCTTGCTTGATTTCGGCTGCAGGACTGGTCTCGCGGGGCTTGCGTTTGCACAAGCGGGCTTTACCAAGATCGACGGCATAGACGCTTCCGGCGAAATGATCGCAACATCCGAGGCCAGAAATGTCTACCGGACGCTTAAACTTGTCGAAACGGAGACTACCATCGAGGGGCATTATCCCCTCATCGGTGCTGTTGGTGTGATCGGTCCGGGCGCTGCACCGCCGTCAACGCTCGATCTTTTGCTGCATGCGGCGCCATCGGGTGGGCTGCTGGTCTTTTCCTTCAATGATGATGCCCTTGCCGATCCGCAAAGCAATGGGCGCCTGAACGAATGGCTCGATTGCGGAGCAGCGCGGCTTCTGTTCGCTGAACGCGGCCCCCATCTTCCCGAGAACGACATTCAGTCAACGGTCTATGTGGTCGATAAAGCTTGACCTTCACGACCCGCTTTGCGCCATCCCCCACAGGTCCGCTGCACCTTGGTCATGCCTATTCAGCAATCATTGCCTATAAAATGGCCCAGGCAAACGCTGGGCGATTTTTGCTGCGTATCGAAGATATCGACAGCACGCGGGCAAGCCCGAAATGGGAAGCACAAATATACGAGGATCTGGCATGGTTGGGTCTGAAATGGGAAACGCCGGTCATGCGGCAATCGGACAGGCTCGCGTTGTATGATCACGCCCTCGATGCGCTCTGGGGTCGCGGCCTGCTCTATCCTTGTACCTGTTCGCGTGCTGATATCGCATCCGCATCAAGCGCGCCTCAGGAAGGGGCGCCGCTCAACGGTCCCGATGGCATCATCTATCCCGGTACCTGCCGCCCTGTGCAGCCACCCAAAGGACCCCGCCCCGTCGATATTCCCCTCAGGCTCGACATGGCCAGGGCCTGCGGCAAAATTACGGGACAACCTGAATTCGTCGAGGAAGGGAGCGGTAGTGCGGAGCACATCACCTTCAGTACGGAAGAGATGATCAGTACGGTTGGCGATGTTGTGCTGGCCCGCCGAGGGATGGGCACATCTTACCATCTCTCCGTAGTTCTTGATGATGCGGCCCAAGAAATAAGCCATGTGGTGCGCGGCAGCGACCTGTTCGAAGCCACTCGGATTCACATCGTCCTACAACGCCTGCTGGATCTGCCGCATCCCCGCTACCATCATCACAAGCTGATCCGTGACACTTCGGGCAAAAGACTGGCAAAGCGAGATGATGCAAGGGCAATCTCTCTGTACCGCGACGAAGAGCACACGGTAAAAGATATTCTGTCTATGATAGGCCTTGAGGGCTCGCATTTAACTCTCTGAACGAAGTACGACTTCACCCTCGACACTCACTTGCGTGAAAAAACAGCTGCGGGCCCCCGTATGGCACGCAGCCCCCACCTGGGACACCTGCAGTAAAATGCAGTCGCGATCGCAGTCGATCCGCATCTCCTTCAGCGTCTGCACGTGACCCGAGGTCGCGCCTTTCTCCCAAAACTCCCGACGCGATCTGCTCCAATATGTCACTTGGCCAGTTTCCAGCGTTCGCATCAGGCTTTCAGCATTCATCCAGGCCATCATCAGGACCTCGCCGGTTTCGTGATCCTGCGCGATCGCCGGGATCAGCCCTGCTTCGTTGTATTTCAGGGTCGATGGATCGAAGGACATGGTGAAGCACCCCGTTTAAAAGTTTTTGCATCCGCACTGGTTCAGCTTATGTAAGGCGCAACAAAAGGAAACACCATGTCCAGCGACAGCGACCTGATCAAGCTCTACTCTGCGCGGATACTCGCGTTGGCAGCCGACATTCCACATCTGGGGCGCCTCGAGACACCCCATGCGAGCGTAACGCGGCGTTCTCCGCTGTGCGGTTCAAGCGTAACGGTGGATGTAAAGATGTCAGGCGGTGTGCTGACCGAACTGGGCCAGGACGTCAAAGCCTGTGCACTGGGTCAAGCCGCCGCGGCGATTACGGCGCAAGCAGCGCGGGGCGTCACGCCCGAAGTCGTTCTGCGCGGTCGCGACCAACTCAAAGCGATGCTCAAGGGCAGTGGCACTGTCCCTGACGCACCCTTTGACGGCTTCGAGGTACTTTCGCCTGCGGTCGCCTATAAAAACCGCCATGCCTCGATCCTGCTAACCATCGAAGCATTGGCCGAAGCCATGGCACAAGCGCAAGCACACGCCTAGGGCGAGTGGACTTGGTCAAAAGCTCCTAAAATTACTTTGATTTTTTCAAAAAAAGGCACCGCACATCCAAGATGGATGGCGGCGCTAAAAAAGCGGTATTCATGGGGACCCTAGGCACGGTTCGGGGAAGGCACCCCCTTAATCGTTATGGACAGGCAGAACATAACATCGTGGCGCATAAATTTGGGACAAATGCACCGAAAAACCGGCCTTGGCATGAAAGCGCAGGCAGAAACTCAAACAAGTCCAGGAAGATGCAGACCAGCTACCAAAATCACGATCAAAGCGGCAGCACCTGCTGCGTCTTGGGCCAAAGTATCTTGCGATCTAATGGCGATCGCTCTGACTGATTGATAGAAGGTCATGTTTCTCTCCGTCTTTGTTGCTCCTTTGTTCCCATATTAAGAACGCCTTGTAAAGAACTTTATAAGAACATTTGCGAACTTTTCAGAACATCAATCCTAACCAACTGAAATTAAACGGATCGCCTCATCCTGCCGCATGAGCCAAAGAAGCATCCTAGCAGCGCGCCCTCTGTCGCTCTGCAATCGTGGATCGTCATGGAGAAGTTTGCGCGCGTCAGATTGCGCCACAGCCATCAGCGCCGCTTGTTTTTCCAGATCGGCGATCCGGAATCGCGGCACTCCTGATTGAGCCGTGCCAATCAGATCTCCGGTGCCGCGCATCTTCAGATCCGTCTCGGCAATCACAAACCCATCCTCCGTCTCCCGCAGCACTTCGAGGCGCTGCCGCCCCGTCTCGCTCAACGGCGCCTGATACATCAGCAGACAGCTCGATGCCGCAGAGCCCCGACCCACGCGGCCCCGAAGTTGGTGCAATTGCGCGAGACCAAAGCTTTCGGCCCGTTCGATCACCATGATCGAGGCATTGGGCACATCGACGCCGACTTCTATCACCGTTGTGGCTACCAAAAGCTTGCTCTCACCGCGCTGAAAAGCCGCCATGGCCGCATCCTTGTCCGCCGGCGGCATCTGCCCATGAACCAGTCCCACGACGCCCTCGCCCAAAGCCGCCCTGAGCCGCTTGAACCGCTCCTCGGCAGCCGTCAGATCGCTCACCTCGCTTTCACCCACCAGCGGACAGACCCAATAGCACTGCCGCCCGTCCGCAATTGCCGCGCGCAACCGGTCGATGACGTGCTCATAGCGGTCGGTGCTGATCAGGACGGTCTGGATGGGTTTGCGGCCGGGCGGCTTTTCATCCAGCACACTCACGTCCATATCGCCGTATTGGGCCAATGCAAGGCTGCGCGGAATCGGTGTCGCGGTCATCACGAGAACATCGGCCTGCCGCCCCTTGCGCCCCAGCTCCAGCCGCTGGCGTACGCCGAACCGGTGCTGCTCATCCACCACTGCAAGGCGCAGATCGTGGAACACCACCGCCTCCTGAAAGACTGCATGGGTGCCGACCAGAATATGGATATCGCCGCGCTCCAGTGCGGCAAGTTTCAGCGCCCTCTCCCCGCCTTTGTCACGGCCCGTCAAGATCTCCAACACCACGCCCGCGCTTTGGGCCAGCGGGCGCAGACCTTGCAGGTGCTGCCGGGCTAGGATCTCGGTGGGTGCCATCAAAACGCCCTGGCCGCCAGCCTCCACCGCCGCAAGAAGCGCCATAAACGCGACCAGCGTTTTACCCGCGCCCACATCACCCTGCAGCAGCCGGTTCATCCGCTGCTCCGTCCCCATATCCGCTACAATTTCGGCGATGGCGCGCGATTGTGCGCCTGTGGGGCTATAGGGCAGGCTCGTCAGAACTTTCTTTTGTAATCGGCCGGTTGCTTTGGCAGACCGCCCCTTCTTGCGCCGCTCCACCTGACGGGCCAGCGCAAGCGTGATCTGATGCGCCAGCAGTTCATCATATGCCAGCCGCTCGCGTGCCGGATCCAAAGCGCTGATATCTGATATTTTCTCAGGATCATGGGCGCGTTTCACCGCCGTCATGAAATGGGGCCAACCTGCTTTTGCCATCTGACCGGGATCGATCCATTCCCCCATCGCAGGAACGAGCGCCAGCGCACCGCGTGTAGCCTTGTACATCAATTTTTGGGTGATCCCGTGCGTCAACGGATATACAGGCTCGAACCGCGGGATGCTGTCGGCCTCCGCCTCGGGCACGGTAAAATCGGGGTGGACCATCTGCGGCACATTTTCAAACAGCTCCACACGCCCCGACACGATCCTGCGGCTGCCCTCGGGCAGGGTCTGCTCCCAATAGGTGCCGCGCGCGTGGAAAAAGACGAGCTGGAAGGACGTCTGCGAATCTTCCACGTGGATCCGGTAAGCGCCGCCCTTGTTGCGCGGCGGGCTGTGTTTGCCGATCGTGACGGCGACGGTCAGCGTGGCGGGGAGAGCCGCGCCCTCGACAGTCAGGAGCATTCGGCGGTCGATGCCCGATTGAGGCAGTGTGAACAGCAGATCCCGCGGGGCTGCGATCCCCAGCCCCGCAAAATGCTGCGCGGTCTTGGGTCCTACCCCCGGCAGGCTTTCCAGTCCCGCAAACAGAGCAAAGAGCCGTTCAGGCCGGGTGCTCATAATCCTGCGATCAGGTCTAGCCAGCCATCCTCATCCAGTATCTCGATCCCGAGTTCGTCGGCCTTCTTTGCTTTGGACCCAGCGCCCGGACCCGCGACCAGCAAATCCGTCCGCGCGCTGACGGATCCAGCCACTTTCGCCCCCAGCCGCTCGGCACGTGCTTTTGCCTCGGCGCGGGTCATTTTCTCCAGCGTGCCGGTAAACACCACCGTCTTGCCTGCGACGGGAGAGCCCGAAGTGACTGCGCGGACCGCCTCCTGCACGTCAAGCTGCGCCACGAGCCGCAGAATGGAGGCGCGCTCCGCTTCTTGTGCAAAGGCGCCGACCAGTGATCCTGCCATGACCGCCCCCATCCCATCGACAGAAATCAGGTCCTCCCAAGCGTCACCCTCTCTCGGGCGGGCTTGCTCCATCGCAGCTTCCAATGCCGCCCAGGTGCCGTAATGAAGTGCTATCATATTTGCTGAAGCCTCGCCGACATGGCGGATCCCAAGACCGAAGATCAGCCGTGCAAGCGGGATTTTACGCTTGTCCTCGATCGCGGCGAAGAGGGCGCGCGCCGATTTCTCCCCCCAGCCCTCGCGATTCTTGAGCTGCTGCAAGCCGGTGCCGTAGCGCGCCTCTAGCGTAAAAATCTCCGCGGGCTCGGCAATCCAGCCGTCGGCGTAGAATTGCTCCACCTGCTTCGCGCCCAGACCGTCGATGTCGAAGGCCGCCCGCGAGACGAAATGCTTGAGCTTTTCCACCGCCTGCGCAGGACAAATCAGACCGCCTGAACAACGGCGCACCGCGTCTCCCGGCTCGCGCACGGCATCGCTGCCGCACTCGGGACACACTGTGGGAAATGTATAGGCGACGGCGTCATCAGGCCGCTTTGAGATATCCACATCGGCAACCTTGGGAATGACGTCACCTGCGCGGTAGACTTGGACCAGATCGCCTACACGGATATCCTTGCCCTCTCGGATCTGCTGTCCCTTGCTATCACGGCCTTCGATGTAATCCTGATTGTGCAGCGTCGCGTTGGACACGACCACACCGCCGACGGTTACCGGCGAAAGACGCGCGACGGGGCTGAGCGCGCCGGTGCGGCCGACCTGAATATCGATCCCCTCCAAGACCGTCCACGCCAGTTCGGCGGGAAATTTATGGGCAATGGCCCAACGCGGCGTGGTCGAGCGAAACCCCAAACGCGATTGCAGCTCAAGATCATCAACTTTGTAGACGACGCCATCGATATCGTAGCCCAAATGCGGCCTTTGTACTTCGATTTTTGTATAATGCGCTATCATCTCTGCCGGTCCGTCAAACACCACGGTCAGCGGATTGGTTTCAAAACCAAAAGCGCGGAGCGCCTCGATCGCGCCGAATTGCGTCTCCGCAAGGGGCTCAGACAGGCTCCCCCAGGCATAGGCGAAAAAGCGTAATGGCCGCGCGCGGGTGATCTCGGGATCGAGTTGGCGCAACGACCCGGCGGCCGCGTTGCGCGGGTTTGCGAAGGTCTTGCCCCCTTGGGCGGCCTGCCGGGCATTCAGCGATTCGAAATCCGCGTGGCTCATGTAGACCTCCCCGCGGACTTCCAGAACGTCGGGCGCGCCGGTTAGAGCTGCTGGAACATCAGCGATCGTACGGGCATTGGCGGATACATTCTCCCCCACGGCCCCATCACCGCGCGTTGCGGCCTGAACAAGTACTCCCTTCTCATAGCGCAGCGAGAGGGATAAGCCGTCGATTTTAGGCTCTGCCGTGTAAGCGAGCGGCGCATCAGCATCGAGCCCCAGATACTTCCGGACGGAGGCATCAAATTCAAACACATCCTCGTCCGTGAACCCGTTACCAAGCGACAGCATCCGCACCGCATGCGTAATCTTGCCAAACCCCGCCGAGGGTGCGGCACCGACTTGATCGCTGGGGCTATCGCTGAGCTTGAGCTTGGGAAAGCGGGCCTCGATATCGGCGTTACGGCGCTTCAACCGGTCATAGTCCGCGTCCGAAATCTCCGGCGCGTCCTCCGCATGATACGCAGTATTCGCATCTGCCAAGTTGCGGGCAAGAGCTATAAGTTCAGCCCTTGCCTGGTCTTCAGTCAAATCCTCTACGTCTATCTCGGTTGTCGAAGTCACAAGTGCCTGCCCCGGGTTTGCCGTCTATAGGCAATTAGATAGGCCGCGACCCGTGGGAGGTCTAGCGCCTTTCGGCGCTTCGTGCCGCGCCTGTCAAGCGCTCACGGCAAGTGCCATCTCCGCCGGATTTGGATCCCGCAAAACATATCCTCGCCCCCAGACCGTCTCGATATAGCTCGAGCCACCTGTCGCGATTGTAAGTTTCTTGCGGAGCTTGCAGATGAACACATCGATGATCTTCAGTTCCGGCTCATCCATACCGCCGTAGAGATGGTTGAGAAACATCTCTTTTGTCAGCGTGGTGCCCTTGCGCAGGCTCAATAGCTCGAGCATCTGGTACTCTTTGCCAGTCAGATGCACGGGCTTGTTGTCCACACTGACCGTCTTTGCATCCAAGTTTACCGAGACCATGCCGGTGTCGATCACCGATTGTGAATGCCCCTTGGAACGCCGGATGATCGCATGGATTCGCGCAACCAATTCCTCGCGGTGGAACGGCTTTGTCAGGTAATCATCGGCTCCGAAACCAAAGCCGCGGATTTTGCTCTCCGTATCATCAGCACCCGACAGGATAAGGATCGGCGTATCGATCCGGCTCAACCGAAGCTGGCGCAACACCTCATGCCCATTCATATCCGGCAGATCGAGATCAAGCAGAATGATGTCGTAATCATAGAGCTTCGCCAGATCGATCCCCTCCTCTCCCAGATCCGTCGCATAGACGTTCAGGTTTGCATGGGTCAGCATCAACTCGATACTCTTCGAGGTTGTAGGATCATCTTCGACAAGCAGCACACGCATAATGGGTCATCTCCAGCCAGATTGGGTCATTTCTACCCCTGATCGTGGCTAAAAAAGGTTAACCACCCGTAAATAGATGTAACCTTATGCACAAAACAACCTAAAGTTGTCTATATTTTTGTATCCTTGTTGCTTTAAGCGCAGCCTCCCCATGAGTGGATACCGCGCGCACCCATTCGATGAATTCGTCATCGCTCAAGCTGTAGCGGGCGAGCGCTTCATCCTTACTGATCAGCCCGTATACCACGCCCCGCACCACAGCCGCTTTGCGCGAAGCGACCCACCTGCGCGTGCGCTCCGGCGGCAAGTCTGCTATCGTCATAACTGTGCCATCAGCCAGCGTGACTGCGCGGGGTCCGTTCACTTTTTTCAAATACATCAGTCTACCACCATCCTCGTTACTGCCCCACCTTCACAGCGAGGCTGTTAAAGACAAATGAAGCCAGCCCTTGTGAGTAGTTCGCATTTTCCTATATTCCACAGCAAAGCCACCGACACAGGATGCGCCCCATGCCTCTCGATCAGACACCGCCGCTCAATTCGCTGGGCTTCGCCAAAGCCCCCGCAGACACCCGTGTGGTGGTCGCGATGTCAGGCGGTGTCGACAGTTCGGTCGTGGCCGCGATGCTGGCGGAGGAAGGTTATGATGTGGTTGGCGTTACGCTTCAGCTTTATGACCACGGTGCAGCGCTGGCCAAAAAGGGCGCATGCTGTGCGGGCATCGACATCCACGACGCGCGTCGCGTGGCCGAAGACATGGGCTTTCCGCACTACGTGCTCGACTATGAAAACGTGTTCAAGGAAGCCGTGATAGACGAATTCGCCGAGAGCTATCTGGGCGGCGCCACACCCGTGCCCTGCATCCGCTGCAACGAGCGGGTCAAATTCAAGGATCTGCTCGAGACCGCACGCGATCTGGAGGCTGATTGCATGGCCACAGGCCACTACATCCAGCGCAAGATGGGCGCACGCGGGGCTGAGTTACATGCCGCTGCCGATGCCAGCAAGGACCAGAGTTATTTCCTGTTCTCCACAACGCCAGAGCAGCTCGATTACCTGCGCTTCCCTCTGGGCCATCTGCCGTCGAAGGAAGCGACCCGTGCGCTGGCCGAGAAATACGGGCTGCGCGTGGCTAACAAACCTGACAGCCAAGATATCTGTTTTGTGCCCAACGGCGATTATGCGGCGGTGATCCGGAAATTGCGGCCAGAAGCTGCAGATCCGGGCGATATCGTCGACATGGAAGGCAAGGTTCTGGCCCGTCACGACGGGGTGATCAATTACACCATCGGGCAGCGGCGCGGCCTAGGCATTGGCGGTCTTGCTGACCCGCTTTATGTCGTGCGCCTCGATGCGGACCGCAAGGAAGTCGTCGTGGGTCCAAAGCATATGCTGGCCACCCGCACGGTACCTGTGAAGGAGATCAACTGGCTCGGCGACGAGGCGTTTACCGCCCGCGAGGAATGGCCGATTGCCGTCCGCGTCCGCTCGACCCGCCCTCCGGTCGATGCGATTCTGCGCCCGTTGACAGCCACGACTGCCGAAGTTGAGCTGTTGGTGGCGGAAGAAGGCGTAAGCCCAGGACAGGCTTGTGTCTTCTACGATCCTGACAGCAGCCGCATCTTCGGCGGGGGCTGGATCCACCGGGGCTAGGCCTCGGCCAGCCCTGCCAGAACTGCCCGGGCTGCCCGCAGGCCTGGCGCTTCGCCGCCACGGCCCAATCGCTCCATCGTGAGAGCCATCGCCGCGCGCTGTCCCTCAGGGGAGGCAATCACATCCTCGACGCCTTTCGCGATCGCTGTGGGTTGGCAGGCCTTGCCGATGAACTCGGGCACCACCCGCGTCTCTGAGACCAGATTGACCAGTGTCACCGTGTCCACCAGCATCATGCGGCTGATGATGAAGCGGCTGAGCGGGCTCATATCATAGGCGATCACCATCGGGGTCATCGATGCGGCAAGCTCAAGCGAGACCGTACCGGACGCGGCCAGTGCCACATCTGCCGCGGCGAAAGCGCTGCGTTTGTCGGTCATCGCCTGCGCATAGGTCCCCTGTCGCGGATCAAGCACGGTCGTGTCGGGCCAACCCGCCGTGAGATCCAGCACCGCCTGTGCGACGGGCGCTGCAGCGGGCACCACCGTGTACATCTCAGGGTTTTTGGCCTTGAGCAGGCGCACCGCCTCCCCGAACCGCGGGCCCAAACGCACAACTTCGCCATGCCGCGAACCGGGCAGTACCATCAGTAATGGTCTTGTCCCGATGCCCTGCGCGGTGCGAAACGCCGCCGCCTCTGCCCGCGACGCGACCGGCTCCGCCACCACGGGATGCCCCACAAAATCGCAGCGCATGCCTGCGGCTTGCATCAGCGGTGGTTCAAACGGAAACAGGGCCAAAACGTGATCGACATGGCGGGCCATCTTGGCCGCTCGTCCCGCGCGCCACGCCCAGACCGTTGGCGCGACGTAATGCACAGTGCGAATATCGCTGCCTGCCTTGACCAGCTTGGCCACCCGTAGCGAAAAATCAGGACTGTCTACAGTGATCAGCACATCTGGCTTCATCGCCACCACCGCGCGCGCCGTCTCGGCGATGCGGCGCTTGAGGTGACGGTACTTCGGCAAAACCTCGGCCAGTCCCATAACGCTCAATTCATCCATGTCAAAGCGGCTCACCAGTCCCTCGGCTTGCATCTGCACACCACCGATACCCTCGAACGAGACGTCCGCACGCAATGCCTTCAGGCCCGCCATCAGCGCCCCGCCGAGCTTATCTCCAGAGGGCTCGCCGGCGAGGATGAAAACACGCAGCCCGCTCATTCTCCCGGGCGTGCCCAGAACACTAGGCCGTACTCATCGGCCAGCGCTGCGCAGGCCTCCCGGTGCAGCACCAGAACATCGCCCGCATCCACGACTAGCCCGCGCAGGCCCGCCCGGTGCACCGCCTCCAGCGTCCCCGGCCCCACGGTCGGCAGGTCGATCAGGCGCGATTGACCGTCTTTGGGTCCCTTGAACAAGATACCGCCCTGCACATGCACAAGATCCGCGAGCATGGCATCGGTCCCCCGCGCATCCTCCATCACGATGATCTCTCCGTCTGCTACAACACAGGATTGCCCCTTATCCTGCGGTGACATCTGGAAAATATGCGCAGCGCCTGCTTCCCCATCGCGGCGCATCCGCGCGTCGGGCCAGTGGGTGCCGTAGACACCGCCTTGTGCGAGCAAATCGGGGGCGACCTCATGGGCACCCAGCACGGTAAATCCGGTCTTTTGGAAAAGCTCGACGAGCACACGCAAAGCGCCATCGTCACCCGCCTTAAGCGCCTCCATGAACACCGGAACCAGCGGCAGGGTCTCACTGTCCAGTTTTGTGGGGTCCAGCGTGGGGCGGTCCAATGCGCCCGCAAAACAGACACCCGTTATCCCGCGCTTGCCCAAATCCAGTAGCAGCGTTCCCAGTGTCTCCAGCCGGAACGTCAGATCGACATCGAGATGGGAGACCGGCGTGCCTTCATAGGCACAAACGAGCACAGGCTCGGGAGTCGCATCTGCCACCAGCCCCGGCAGATCGCCACGTCCTGCAACCAGCGCAAGCGTCATTTTGGTGTGAGGAAATTACGGCCACTGTCAGCCATGACAAAATCGACGATCTGGCGCACGTAGTCGCTCTCGGTTTCTGCACCCAGACGCTCGGCACGGTCATGGAACGTACTCTCTCCCTGAGCCAACATCTGGAATGCAGCCCTTAGGGCCGTGATATCGGCTCGTGCTACGCCGCGCCGTTTAAGCCCCACCAGATTGAGCCCGTCCAGATGCCCGCGCGGCGCCTGCACCAGCCCGAAGGGAATCACATCATTCGTGACCATGGTCACCGCTCCGATGATCGCACCGCGACCGACACGTACCCACTGGTGGATCCCAGAAAGCCCGCCGATGATCACTTCGTCCTCGATCACGCAATGCCCGGCCACGGCAGCATTGTTGACCACGATCACGTTATTGCCCACCTTCGCATCATGGGCGATGTGACAGCCCGCCATGAACAGACCATCGTCGCCGATCTTGGTAACGCCGCCGCCGCCCTCGGTGCCGCAGTTCATCGTCACATGCTCGCGGATCCGATTACGCTTGCCGATCTCGAGCCGGCTCGCCTCACCCTTGAACTTAAGATCTTGCGGGATTTCGCCAATCACCGCGAAAGGAAAAATCAGGGTACCCTCGCCTACCGTCGTCTGGCCCGTAAGGACCACATGCGATTTCAGCACCACATCGGCGCCAAGAACGACCTGCGGACCCACAACGCAAAAGGGGCCAACGGTTGCGGTGGGGTCGATTTGCGCCCCCTCCTCGATCACGGCACTTGGATGTATGGCCATTACGCGTCACCTTTCGGCAGATCCAACATCGCCATGAACTCCGCCTCGGCGGCCATTTCGCCCTCTACAGTTGCCACACCGGAGAACTTCCAGATCTTGCCGCCCGGTTTGCCGCGCACCGTTTTCACATCCATGCGCAACACATCCCCCGGCACGACCTTGCGGCGGAACTTGCAGTTGTCGATCGACATGAAATAGATCAGCATATCGCAGTCGAGCTGGTCCAGCGCCACGCCGATCATCACACCGGCCGTCTGCGCCATCGCCTCCACGATCGTGACCCCGGGCATAATCGGAGTGCCGGGGAAATGGCCCTGAAAATGCGGCTCGTTCATCGTGACGTTCTTGTAACCGACGGCAGATTGCGTGCCGTCGATCTCTTCGACCTTGTCCACCAGTAGGAAGGGATAACGGTGTGGCAGGATCCGCTGGATGATCTGAATGTCCGCGCGTTTAAGCTCTTGGGTCATGGGTCGTCCTTCCGGTCAATTTTGGCCAACAGGTAACAAGTCCGCCGACCTGGAGCAAGCACCGCCCGCGTTAGTCCCTAGGGGCCGCGGGCGCGACAGGATCGGCCGCGACGCCCTCGCCCAAATCAGCATTGAGCCGCGCAATGGCAGCAGATGTGATGTCGGCACTGTTGGTGCTGATGAAAACTGTCCGGCGGTCTAGAACCACGGAGGCGCCTACATCGCTCATCAACTCCTGCAGGACCGGACCAGCGGCATTGAGGAACGCTTCGCGCTCACGCTCGAGTTGTACGTTGAGAGCGCGGGATTTAGCGGCTTGCGCCTGCCGCGTTTCCTGCACGCGGGTGTCGAAGGCATCGGCCAGCGGCTCGAACGCTTCGGGCGTCATCAAGGCCCGCCTGTCCGTTAATTCCTGCTCAGCAGCGGCAAGCTCTGCCTCGATCTGGCGGTTTTCGGCAGCAAGATCGTTGCCGCGCGCCTCAATTTCACGAGCGACGCGCATCCCAAAATCACTGCTCAAAAACAGCCGCTCGCTATCGATCACGAGGATCGGAACGGTTTGCACTTGATCCTGCGCAACGGCAGACATCGGGCCCACACAGAGCAGCCCCAACACTGTGTAAATCAAGCAAAGCGCGCGCCGCATCACTTAGAATTGGGTCTGGAGCGTGATCTCGAACTTTTGCTCGCGGTCAAATTCTTCCTTGCGGATGGCATCGGAGAGATTGAACTGCAACGGGCCAAATGGCGTGTCCCAGAAAACCGACACGCCGACCACATGCCGGAACGAGCCGCCTTCGCCATCAGCGGTACTGCCGCCCATCACGTCCGACAGATCCCAAAGGTTGCCCACGTCATAGAAAACACCGCCGCGGATACCGTATTCCTCGGGAAGCCCGAGCGGAAATTCCGCCTCAAGCCTGCCTACGACATACATGTTACCGCCCAGGGAGTCGCCATTCGCCGCATCACGCGGGCCGAGCCCGCCTGGATCAAAGCCGCGCATCTGTGACGAGTTCAACAAAAAGCGGTCGACGGCGCGATTGGTGCCGCTGCTCCAAGACAGCGCGCCGCTTTCCAGCGTCGCCCGCAGCGTCAGTTCTTCGTTGAAGATCCGTCTCTCGCCAATCACCTTTGCGACGGTCCGCACAAACTTCTGATCTCCGCCAAGCCCCGCAAAATCCTGGCTGAAGCGGAACAACACACCCGCATTCGGGTCAAGGCCGGTCCGGCGCGTATCGTAGCTATATTCATACCCGATCGAAGAGGTGATCAACGCACCTGCGTCGATGTCGTTCTGGATGATTGCACCGTTTTCGACCGGGTCGCGCGCGGCCACCTCGGTCTGATCTGCCGAATATCGCAGCTGCAAGCGACCGTTTTCGCTCACAGGGAAGGTCAGGCTCGGCTGGAACTTGAGGCGATCGCTATCATAGGTCGAAAAAGAGGAATTTGTTTCCGAATAGTCAAGCTCGAGGCTGAAACTAACATCCCGGCCCAGCAAGGACGGCTCGACGAAACGCAGTCCGTAACGGCGTGCTTCGGACGCACTCGACAGGTTGAGGAAAAGCCCCTGTCCGCGGCCCAAAAAGTTCTGCTCGCCAAAACTGATGGCAAGACCAACACCGTCATTCGAAGAGAACGACCCCCCGAAATTGAGCGAGCCTGTCGGTTGCTCGACAACATCTACATCCAAAATTACCTGCTCCGGTGAGGAACCCTCACGTGCATTTACTTCGGCAGTCTCGAAGTAGCCAAGCGCGCGGATGCGCTCGGCAGACTGGCGGATCTCGCGCGGGTTGAACGGATCGCCCTCGACACTATCGAACTGGCGGCGCACAACACGGTCGAGCGTGGTAGTGTTGCCCTCGATATCGATGCGCTCGATAAAAATACGCTCGCCACGCGACAGCACGAACTGCACATCAAGGCTGAGATCCCGCTCGTTTCGGGTGATCCGCGGCTCGACGCGCATGAAGTTTACGCCATCCCTGATCGCCTGGCGCTCCAGTCGGGCAATGTCAGCTTCGACCAGCGTGGGTGAATAGATCACGCCAGGTTTGACCTTGATCAGTCGGCCATAGGCGTCGCCGTCCACATCAGGCAGCTCCGATGTCACGGAAACCTGACCGAATTTGAACTGCTGCCCTTCCTGGATATTGAAACCGACAAAGTAGCCGTCACGGTCCTCAGTCAACTGGGCGTTTACGGAATTTACCCGCATGTCCACATACCCGCGCGAGAAGTAGAAATCGCGCAGTACCTGCTTGTCGAATTCGATCCTGTCCTCGGAAAAGGTATCGCGGCGCACAAGGCGGCGGAAAAGGCCTGCCTGCTTGGTGCCCAGAATACGACGCAGGCGGCTATCGGAATACGTCCGGTTGCCGACAAAGCTCAGCCGTTCCACCTCGACGTTATCACCCTCGAAAATCTCGAAAACCAGATCAACACGGTTCTGGCTGCGTTTGATAACGCGGGGCTGGACCCGTGCGGCCAGGCGGCCATCGTTGGAATAGGCTTCCGCGATGGAGTTCGCATCTTTCTCCGCCAATGCCGGATTGAACACGCGGCGTGAAACGGATTCAATCACCGCTTCCAGCGCTTCATCCTCGATCCGCCTGTTGCCCTCGAAAGAAATACGGTTGATCGTCGGAAACTCGATCACTGTAATGTTCAGCGTGTTGCCCTGAGGCGTAATCGCAACGCTCTCGAAAAGCCCGGAGTTATTGAGGCGTTGAAAGGCATCATTAAGCTGACCCGCCGTGATTGGCTGGCCACTTACGATTCCGGCCTGAGACAGGATCGCGCTGTCGCCGATGCGCTCGTTTCCGTCGATTCTGACCGTATTGAACTGATATTGCTGCGCAAAAGCGTCCCCAGCAGGAGCGACCCATGCCGTTGTAATCAGTAATGAAAATGCTAACCCTTTAAGACCGTTCCGAAAGAAGCTGTACTGCTCAAGCGCGCTCGATTGACGCGACGTAGACCCCAGGCTCATGGTTATTACCCACTTTTATAAACACCGTTGCTGACGTGAGTAACCGCCAGCGGCTGCCTTGTCAAAAGCAAGGCCGTGCTTTTTCTTCGAAACTGGCTTTTTGGACACCAAAAAGAGCCTGCGCCTCGCGCAGACCCCTGTAAGCCGTGCCGTGTGTGGTTTTTTTTGCTAAAGGCTGCCGAGAAAGGCGCCTGCGCACAGCGCAAAGATAATCGTGCATACGTAGAGCGCGCGGTCCCAGTTGAGATCCATCAGGACACTCAAGCCTCGGTAACCTTTGGTGATCGTTTGCATGGGTCTGTCCTCATCTATCTCTTGAGCTTCGGAAGTAACGTAACCCAGAAGTATGACGAATTCGGGCGGCAATTATGGCAAAAGCAAGGCAATTGCCCTGCTCCGCCCGTTTTACCGCCAATGCCCCTGCGTCGGTGCCTATCAGGGGCAAAACAGATCATTGAAGAGCGCAAACAGCATCAGCCCCAACACCATGGTGATCCCGATGGTCATCAGGATGCGCAGGGCCGCGTCGCTGGGAGGCTTTCCACGCACTGCTTCGTAGGCATAGAAAGTGAGGTGCCCGCCATCGAGCGCTGGAATAGGAAACAGATTGAGCAGGCCCACGGCTGTGCTGAGCACGGCGATGAAATTGATGAAGCTCATCGTGCCCTGACTTGCCATCGCGCCCGAGACTTTGGCAATGCCCACAGGCCCGGACATATTGCAGGTACTGATCGCACCCGTCACCATGTGCCACATGCCCGAAAGCGATCCCTTGATGATACGCCATGTGCCCGCCACACCGCTTTGTGCGGCCTCCCACAGTCCGGGTGTCTCCGTCGCGGGCGTAATGGCGCTGTCGCTCGAAATCCCGATGCGCAGGACGTTGACGAAGCTGCCATCCGCCTGCGGCTCGTCCGTAGATTTGGGGACCAGCGTAAATTGCAGCATCTCGCCGTCACGCCAAACATCGAGCAGCAAAGGCCGCCCCTCTGAGCTTTCGACCGCGTCCTTGAGTTGCTGGAAAGCGAATGTTGGCGCGCCGTCAATGCCGACGATCACATCCCCCGCCGCAAGACCTGCGTCCAGTGCAGCGGTTTCGGCACCGACGCCACCGACAAGAGCGGGCTGTGGATACGGGCCGTCAACCCTCAGCGTGGCACCGTCACGCTCCACGGTATATTGCAACTCGGGCTCCAACGGCAGCGCATCCATAAACGCGCGGTAGGCAACCACGTCGCTGATCGGCGGAATATCACGCCCCGCGATACCGGTGATCACATCGCCCGGCTCGAGCCCGCTTACCTGCTCCGGCAGGGGCTTGAGCGCCTCGACGGTCAGCGGATCGCGTACCGTCCCGAGGCTCATCGCGATAGCGCCGAATACAATGATAGACATGGCAAAATTAAACGCAGGCCCCGCAGCGACGGTCAGCGCGCGCGCCCAAAGCGGTGCACCGTGCATCGTCTCGCGCAGGCGCACCGGGTCGGTCGCCACCTGCTCCATCGCGTTCGTATCCTTGCCAGAGGCGGCATTGGCATCGCCAGCAAATTTCACGTATCCGCCGAACGGCAGCAGGGCAATCTGCCACTTGGTGCCGCGCTTGTCATTGCGTGAATAGAGCACAGGACCAAAGCCCAGCGAAAACACGTCCGCCTTGATCCCGCACCAGCGTCCGACGATATAGTGACCATACTCATGGATCGCTACGATCACCGAGAGGGCAATGACGAAAGCTGCCAACGTCCAGACAAAACCGCCGAATTGCGGAATAATTGTTGTGATATCCAATGCTCTGCCCTGCTCTTTTTTCTATGACCGTTTTTCGATAATCCGGCACGCGGTCTGGCGTGCCTGCCTGTCTGTTTCCAACACATTATCAAGTGTCATGGTGGCATCAATATGACCACCCGTCGCATCCATCCGTTCAAGTGTTCGTGAGACGACATCGGACATCTGGGTGAATTTCAGATGTCCGGCGATGAAACCGTCGAGCGCGGTTTCCTTGGCGGCGTTGAACACCGCCCCCGCCAGCCCGCCGCGTGCCATAACTTCCCGCGCAATGCGCAGCGCAGGCCAGCGGGCATCGTCGGGCGCGCGGAATTCAAAAGTCCCAATCGCGGCAAGATCAAGCCGCTCGACAGGAATGTGCCGCCGTGCCGGATGGTGCAGCGCGTAGCCGATGGCGTGACGCATATCCGCAGGACCTACATGCGCCATAAGAGCCCCGTCAGTAAAGCCTACAAGCGCATGAATCATGCTTTGAGGATGGATGATGACCTCGATCTGCACCGGATCTACCCCGAAAAACTCACGCGTTTCAATGACTTCCATCGCCTTGTTGAACATGGAGGCGGAATCGATGGTGATCCGCTGTCCCATGTCCCAGTTGGGATGGCTGGACGCCTGATGAAGCGTCGCATTTTTCAGATCGGCCAAAGGCCAGTCTCGGAATGCGCCACCCGAGGCCGTGATTATGATCCGCTCAACCGCGTCCATCTCCTCGCCCACCAGCGCTTGAAAGATAGCGGAGTGTTCGCTGTCTACGGGCAGGATGGTGGCCCCGGACCCCTGCGCGGTCGCGAGCAGGAGCGAACCGGCACAGACAAGTGATTCCTTGTTCGCAAGCGCCAGCGTGCCCCCCTGTGCCAAAGCCGCCATGCCCGGAGCGAGACCCGCTGCGCCGACGATGGCCGACATGATCCAGTCCGCAGGCCGACCCGCCGCCTCGACGATGGCCGCATCTCCCGCCGCAGCCTCGATCCCCGTTCCGCTTAGTGCGGCGCGCAAATCATCCAGTTTGGTTTCGTCCGCAGTGACTGCGAGGTCAGCATTTAGCGCCCGGGCATCTGCGGCCAGCTGTGCGATGTTGCTTGCCCCGGTCAGTGCCACGACCTGATAGGCCTGCGGGGCGCGCTTGATCAAATCGATCGTGTTTTGACCGATGGACCCTGTCGCCCCGAAGATGCTGACCCTGCGCACCATCCTAGCCGATACCGGGCGGAAAACCGATGAACTGCCCGATGATCAGCAGAAATACCGATGCTCCCAGCATCCCGTCGAAGCGGTCCATCAGGCCGCCGTGCCCGGGAATCAGATTGGAGCTGTCCTTGACCCCCATTTTCCGCTTCATGCCGCTCTCGGCGATGTCGCCCATCTGGGAGGCCATTGAAATTGCAATGGAAATACCGACAAGCTGGAGGCTCACACCGGTATTGATCGAAAACACCAGCCCCACGATTGCGGCCCCCACCCAGCCTGCGGCAGTTCCCGACCATGTCTTTTTCGGACTGACCTTTGGCCAGAACTTTGGTCCGCCAATGGCGCGCCCCGCGAAATAGCCCACCACATCCGTCACGACGACGACCAGCACCAGCCACAGCATCCAGCCGACGCCCATGTCATCGCGCACCTGCATCATGCCGAAGCCTGACAGCAGGATCATCACTGTGAAGCTCATGTAGATGGTGCGGTTGCGCTCCAGTTGGCCGAAGCCCAAAAGTGCCGGCGCAAACAGCAGCGGCAGCGCGAATCCGGCAGGAATATAGACCGCTATCAGCAGCACGGCCCCGGTCAGCGCGCCCAGTACCAACGCGATATTGCGCCGGTCGCTCGGCGTCAGCATATTGACCAGCTCCCAGATCATCAGCGCACATATCACGGCGACAAGCAGGTGAAATAGATGCCCGCCCGCCCAGATCCCGATCGCAGCGAGCACCAGCATGACCACGGCGGAGCCGACCCGCGCCGTAAGGTCAGACCATTTTTCAGTGTTGCCCATCAAGATACCTCAGGTTTTGACCCCGCCAAACCGCCGGTCGCGCCCGCCGTAGGACGCGCACAGGCGCGAAAACTCCTCGCGCGTGAAATCGGGCCAGAGCGTGTCGATGAATTCGTATTCCGCATAGGCCGATTGCCACAGCAGAAAGTTGGAAATCCGCGCCTCGCCGCTTGTTCGGATGACCAGATCCGGATCCGGCAAAACGTAGGTATCCAAATATCTTGGCAGTGTTTCTTCATCTATTTCTTCGGGATCAAGGCGGCCCTGAGCCACATCCTGCGCCAGCCGCTTCGTGGCCCGGGCCACCTCGTCGCGGCCTCCATAGTTGAGCGCGATCGTCAGATGGACGGAGGTGTTATGGGACGTGATCTCTTCAAGTTCGTTCATTAACTTGATCAGCTTGGCATCGAGCTTCACACGGTCCCCGATAAACCGGACCCGAACGCCGCGGTCGTTGAGGGCACGGGTCTCTTTCGAGATGTAGCGCCGAAAGAGGCTCATCAGCCCCGCCACCTCGACTTGCGTGCGCTTCCAGTTTTCCGTCGAGAAGGCAAAAATTGTCAGATACTCGACCCCCACATCAGGGCAGGCCTCCACGACTTCGCGCACCCGCTTGGCGCCTGAATGATGACCGAAAAGCCGCGGGCGTCCGCGCTGCGTTGCCCATCGGCCATTGCCGTCCATGATAATCGCGACATGCTTTGGCCCCCCCGGCGAAGGCGCCGGCAGGGGTTCAAGTTTTGGTTTGCCGCGTTTGATCATGGGATGTGACGCATCGGTGAGGGCCTGCTCTTTGGGGTCGGATGGTTCCTGTAGGACGGCGACCCGCCCAAATTAAGGCAAAAGCGTTTAAACCTGCATGATTTCCGTCTGCTTGGTCTCAAGCAGATCATCGATGGCTTTGATGTTTTTCTTTGTCAGGTCTTCCATTTCGCTTTCCCACAGCTTCTGGTCGTCTTCGCCCATGCCGTCAGCCTTGGCTTTCTTGATCTGGTCCATCCCGTCGCGGCGAATGTTGCGGATGCTCACGCGCGCGTTTTCAGCGTAGCCGCCAGCGACCTTGCTGAGCTGCGTGCGCCGTTCTTCGTTGAGCTCGGGGATGGGCAGCATGATGATTGTGCCGTTGAGCTGCGGATTGATCCCCAGACCACTCTCGCGGATTGCCTTTTCGACCTTTCCCACAAGGGCTTTGTCCCAGACGTTGATCGTGACCATCCGCGGCTCGGGCACGTTGACGGTGCCCACCTGGTTGATCGGGGTCATTTGGCCGTAGGCGTCCACCTGGATCGGATCGAGCATCGAAGCAGAGCCGCGCCCGGTGCGCAGGGACGCAAATTCCGTCCGCAGAGATGAGATCGCACCGGCCATGCGCCGCTCCAGATCATCGGTATCAAGCATAAAGTCTTCGGACATCGGATAAGCCTCGTATAGATCACTATTCACAGCAGGGTTTAGAGCATTGCCCGGCCCAAGGAAAGGCGGGTTTGCGGCGCGCTAGCCCTGCACGCGGGTATAGGTGCCCTCGCCCGCGAGGATCCCTTTGAACCCGCCCGGCTCATCGAGCGAAAAAACGATGATCGGCAGGTTGTTGTCGCGCGCAAGAGCAATGGCAGACGCGTCCATCACGCCCAGACGTTTGGCCAGCACGTCGTCATAGCTCACCGTCTCATATCGCTTGGCATCAGCGTGTTTGACCGGATCCTTGTCATACACGCCGTCGACCTTGGTGCCCTTGAAGATCGCCTCGCAGGACATCTCCGAGGCGCGCAGGGTCGCCGCCGTATCGGTGGTGAAGTATGGATTGCCGGTGCCGGCCGCAAAGATGCACACTCGCTTTTTCTCCAGATGGCGCACAGCGCGGCGGCGGATGTAGGGCTCGGCCACTTCGTTCATGGTGATCGCGGAGATTACGCGGGTGTGGATACCCTCCGCCTCCAGCGCGGATTGTACCGCGAGCGCGTTCATGACGGTCGCCAACATCCCCATATAGTCAGCAGTGGTTCGCTCCATCCCCTGCGCCGATCCCTGCAAGCCGCGGAAGATATTGCCGCCGCCGATCACCATGCAGATCTCCACGCCCATGTCGTGGACGGATTTTACTTCCTTAGCGATCCGCTCGACCGTCGGCGGATGCAGGCCAAACCCCTGATCCCCCATCAAGGCTTCGCCGGAGATTTTCAGCATCACGCGGCTGTAGGCGGCTCTGGGTGTATCGGACATAGGGGGAAACCTTTCGGGCTATTTCGAACAGCGGTCTTTTGTTTAGGCGCAAAATGTCCCAAATACCCGCCATGTTCAATGCAGCGCGCGCGGAGGGGGCAAAGAAATGTCGCATGACACCGAAGATACCCTCTTTGCGGCGCTTCCGGCGCAGATGCCCGTTCTGATCGCAGGACCCACCGCTTCGGGTAAATCGGCGCTGGCGCTGCGGCTCGCAGCACAGGCCGGCGGTGTGATCGTGAATGCCGACGCCAGTCAGGTTTATGCCTGTTGGCGCGTGATTTCCGCCCGACCCAGCGCGCAGGAAGAAGCGCGTGCGCCCCACCTACTCTACGGTCATCTGGCGCAGGACGCGGCCTATTCCACCGGCCATTGGCTACGGGAGGTGGCGGATATTTTGGCCGGGGAGCAGCGGCCCATCATCGTCGGCGGTACGGGGCTCTATTTCCGCGCGCTGACCGAAGGGCTGGCCGATATGCCACCGACCCCTCGGGAGATCCGGCTCGCTGGCGGTGCGCTGACCCTCGATCAACTGATTGCCGGGCTCGACCGCGATACCGCGCAAGGCCTCGATCTGGCCAACCGCGCCCGAGTCCAGCGGGCGTGGGAGGTGTTGCAAGCCACAGGGCAAGGGTTGGTCCACTGGCAGGCGCAGACACCACCACCCCTGTTGCCGCTCTCGGCCTGCCGGGCGATCGCGCTCGATGTGGAGCGCGACTGGCTCGGGCGCCGCATCGCCCTGCGGTTTGAAACGATTCTGGCGGAAGGCGGCCTTGACGAGGTCCGCGCGATAGAGCCGCACTATGATCCCACGCTGCCCGCGCACAGGGCAATCGGTGTGCCGGAACTGGTGGCGCATCTACGCGGGGAGATGAGCCTCGATCAGGCACGCGATGCGGCGATCATCGCCACGCGGCAATATGCAAAGCGCCAGCGCACCTGGATCAGAAGCAGGATGACCGGGTGGAAAAAGCTGAAAATGCCGCAATAATCTTGCGACAGGACTTTCATTTTCACGCGGTTTCCTGCTATCCATGATTGAAATTGATCAAAATCCTTTCAGAATCATGACAAGGGGCGCCGTGGATGAGCGAGATCGAACTCAGGATACAAACGCTTGCCCAGCTGGGCGGTGCCGAGCCGTGGCGGCTTTCGCTCGCGCACGACAGGCCGCATCATTTGCTGTTGTGGTTCACGCGCGGACAGGGCCGGATCCTGCTCGACGGGCGCAGGCGCGGTCTTGGCACGCACAATGCTGTTTTCGTACCCGCAGGATCGCTTTTCGCCATTGATAGCGGGCGGCAGAGCCTCGGGCAGGTTGTGAGCATGCCGGTGGGGACGCCCCTCCGCTTGCCCGATCTGCCCCGACAATTGCGCATACGCGATGTGCAGGTGCAGTCCGAGCTGTCCTCACTCATCGAATCCGCGCAGCGCGAGCAATCACAGAGCCGCCCGCTGGCACAGGATGCACTCGAGGCGCATGTCGCGCTGATGTCGGTCTGGCTGCGCCGCCAAATGGCAGCGGACGAGCATATTCCAGCCCCAGCAACGGCGGGCGAGCGGTTGTCGCGACACTTCTGTCAGCTCGTCTCGCGCCATTATGCAAGCGGTGCCACCATGGGATTTTACGCGCAGGAGCTGGGCGTCACACCGACGCACCTCAGTCGCACCGTGAAAAACGCGACCGGCAAAACAGCTGCCGATATTCTCACGGAGCGCGTGGTGCACGCGGCACGGAGCCTGCTGGAGAGCACTCCACATCCCGCGCGCAACATCGCGCAACATCTCGGATTCGGCAGCGCGGCCTATTTTACAAGGTTCATGCAGCAACATACCGGGCTCTCCCCAAGCCAGCTGCGCACGGCGCCAGCAAGCGTAAAATCCGTGCCTGCCCATGGTGCACCCCGCGTCCTGCCGCGGGTTGCAATGAGTGGCGGACGGTAGGCATTTCTGGGCAAAATCGCCCAAAACCGACATTTAACGTCGCGAAAAACCGATATTTCTTACCATGGTGACATTGACGCGCCCCGCTCAATCGTGCCTGATACGGTGCAAGCCCGGCAGCACAATGATCGGGCAGCATATGTTTGGTTCGATGCGCGGACCACTGGGAGAGATGCACGGCTTGCACCATCTGGTGCGGAGAGCGGTCTGCGGGCAAATCCCGCCTTTCCAGATATCGAAGGAGCACGCGCCTTCACTCGAAAGGGCAGATGCCCAACTCCGACAGGCGGGATCAACCCGTTTGCAGCCAACGACAGGGGCTACGCATTATGGGACTATTTATCCTCAGACGGCTGGGCGTCATGTTGCTTACGGCGCTTTGCCTGACGTTCATCGTATTCTGGTTGACGAACCTTTATCCAAATCTCGAAAAACTGGCAAAGACCCAGGGCAATTTCAGAATGAGTGACGAGGCAGTGTCTTCCTATCTGGGCGATCGTGGATACCTCGAACCTCTGCCGATCAAATTCGGGCAATGGCTGGGCGTTGCGCCGGGATGGGTGACCGAGAAGGCGGATGGCAAGACCATGGGCCGGTGTTTTTCCGAAGGAACGCCACCCGAAGAACGCCGCAGCTTTTGCGGCGTCTTGCAAGGTGATTGGGGTCAGTCGACCGTTTTCAAGGACGAGGTGGGCAGTATCGTCGCCACCCGGCTTGGGCTCACGGGCAAGCTGATGTTCTGGGTGCTGGTACTGATGGTGCCCTCGGCCCTGCTGATCGGCGTTCTGGCGGGCATGCGCGAGGGCTCCAAGCTCGACCGCTCCCTCTCGACCGTCTCCATCGTGAGCACGGCCACACCTGAATACGTCTCAGGGGTGATCTTCATCGCGGTCTTCGCATCTTCGGCATTCGGGCTCAAATGGTTCAAAGGCTCTGCGACCTCGGCCATGGACAGCGCCAATTTCGAGAATTTCTTCCTGCCTGTGCTCACGATCTCGCTGTATGGCATGGGGTATATCGCGCGGATGACGCGGGCGTCGATGACCGAAGTAATGACCGCGCAATACATCCGGACCGCCCGGCTCAAGGGGGTGAGTTTCGGCAATATCGTCATGAAACACGCCCTGCGCAACGCGCTGATCGCGCCCTTCACGGTCATCATGCTCCAGATCCCCTGGCTTTTGAACGGCGTGGTGATCGTCGAGACATTGTTTAATTACAAGGGCTTCGGCTGGGTGCTGGTACAGGCGGCGGGTAATAATGACATCGAGCTGCTGCTCGCAGTGTCTGTCGTATCAGTGATCGTGGTGCTGCTGACGCAGCTTATCTCCGATATCGGTTATGTCTTTCTCAATCCACGCATCCGCATTTCGTAACCGAGGGCACAGATCATGGAACAACTCAGCTGGACGGGCGCGCTCGCACCCATCAATCTCTTCCTAGCCCTTGCGACAGCGGTGCTGGTGCTCGCAATCGTGGCACAAATTCTGGCAAGTCTGGTCCCTTCGGTCGGCAGCCGTGCTGTCTATTCCGATGGGACCATGTCCTCGGACAAGGGGCTGTCCGGCTTTATCGGAATGATCGTGAATTACGCTTTACTGACAACGATAGGCATAGTGCTGATCTACATCATTGCCGGGGCTTTCATGGGCACGAATGCGGGCATCATCGGCGGCATGGCGCAGCGGCTCCTGCCCGTCTGGATCGCCCTGATCGTCACATTCGGGCTCTCCATCACTTTCAAACGAAAGCTCGGCCTTTACGGCAAGCTCTTCGACAGCACCGTGGGCATGATCGGTTTCGGCATGGTGATGTTCTGGGTTTTCGCGGGATTCTTCGGCGGCGTGCTCGATCTGATCATCACGCACGATACGCTAAGCCAAGCGTCCGGCATGAAGAACAAGGTACCCGGCACTCCGCTCAGCGGTGCGGCGGAGGGCGAGTATCCCTATTTCCTGCTGGGCGGTGACAATCTCGCCCGCGACGTCTTCAGCCGGCTGTTCGATGGCGCGTGGATCGTGGTCCTTATCGCGCCTCTCGCTACGCTCTTTGCCTTCATGGTGGGCATCACGTTGGGCCTGCCCGCAGGCTACTACAGCGGCAAGCTCGACACGGTGCTGAGCTTTCTTGCCAATCTCATCCTCGCATTCCCTGTGATCTTGCTGTTTTTCCTGCTGGTCACGCCGGAAATCCGGATCACGGGCATTCCCAACTACATGGCTGCGGTGCTGTTCTTTTTTCCAATCGTCTTTTTCTGCGTGCTGCTGAACTCACGCTTCTACACCCAGCCCTCCGTCCGCACGCCTCTGCTGATCGTCGTGCTCGGCGCGCTGTTCTGGGCCTATATGTCGCTCATCACCAATGATGGGGCGATCGTCTCCAACGACAGCTACACCCTGCCCGGCCTGCCCGCAGCGCTCGACTGGATCGACATGCCAGGAGAAATACTAGTGGTGTTCGTATCGGTGGTTTTCGTGAACGCGCCAACGGTCTTCAGGATCGTTCGGGGACTCGCCCTCGATATAAAGACCCGTGACTACGTGGCAGCAGCTCAGACCCGCGGCGAAGGCCCTTGGTATATCATGCTCTGGGAGATACTCCCCAACGCGCGCGGGCCGCTGATCGTCGATTTTTGCCTGCGCATCGGCTACACGACCATTCTTCTGGGAACCTTGGGTTTCTTCGGCTTGGGGCTCGCCTCTGAGAGCCCTGACTGGGGGACGACGATCAACGCAGGGCGGCGCCTGCTGTCGATCTATCCCCATGCGGCGATTGCGCCGGCGGTATCTCTGCTGACGCTGGTTCTGGGATTGAACCTGCTGGCCGACGGGCTGCGCGAAGAAAGCCTGCGCGATTGATACAGGCAGGCGCGCAGGACCACCTGCGCGCTTTTGAGTTTAGTGGGCCAAATGAAGCCGAGTTTTGCGCGCTTTATTGGACATTTGGGAGAGTTGATAATGCCGAAGACCGATTATAACGGCCCTATTCTGGAAATCGACGTACTATCGATCTCGTTTTTCACGCGGCTGCGCGAAATTCCGGCGGTGATGGATTTTTCCGTCAAGATCCAGCCCGGCGAAGCGGTTGGACTTGTTGGGGAGAGCGGGTGCGGCAAATCTACCGTCGCCTTGGGCGTGATGCAGGATCTTGGCCGAAACGGGCGCATCGTGGGCGGCTCGATCAAGTTCAAAGGTCAAGACCTGGGCCAGATGAGCGATACCGAATTACGCAAGATCCGAGGCTCGGAGATCGCGATGATCTATCAGGAGCCGATGGCCTCGCTCAACCCCGCGATGAAGATCGGTCGGCAGCTGATGGAAGTCCCGATGATCCATGCGGGCATGTCCGAAAAGGAAGCCTATGATCGTGCGCTTATGGTGGTCACGGACGTGAAGCTGCCCGACCCCAAGCGCATCCTGGATGCCTATCCGCACCAGTTGTCTGGCGGCCAGCAGCAACGCATCGTAATCGCGATGGCGCTGATGTCCGAGCCTTCGCTGCTCATTCTCGATGAACCCACGACCGCGCTGGACGTCACTGTGGAAGCCGCTGTGGTCGAACTCGTCAAGGATCTGGGCAAGAAATACGGTACCTCCATGCTGTTCATCTCGCACAATCTCGGACTGGTGCTCGAGACCTGTGACCGGATCTGTGTGATGTACTCCGGCGAGGCGGTGGAGCGTGGCTCGATCGAGGATGTGTTCGACGAGATGCAGCATCCTTATACGCAAGCGCTCTTCCGCTCGATCCCGCTGCCGGGTGCGGACAAGAACGCGCGTCCCCTGATTGCGATTCCCGGCAACTTCCCCCTGCCTCACGAACGGCCCAAAGGCTGCAACTTCGGGCCGCGCTGCGATTATTTCGAGGCGGGGCGGTGCGATCAGGGGCATATCTTCATGCAAGACGTACCGGGCAACGAGCGACACGCCACGCGCTGTGTCAAGTTTCAGGAGATCGACTGGAAAGCGCCGCCAGCGCTCGCCGAGGTCAAGAAAAAGGGCGAAATCGGCAAGGTCGTGCTCAAGATGGAGAACCTCAAGAAATACTATCAGGTGGCGGCCAATGCGATGTTCGGCGGTGGCGATACCAAAGTTGTCAAAGCCAACGAAACACTCACATTTGAGGCGCGCGAAAGCGAAACATTGGCCATCGTGGGCGAGAGCGGTTGTGGTAAATCGACTTTTGCGAAAGTGCTGATGGGGCTGGAGACAGCGACGGACGGACAGATCCTGTTGGATAATCAAAGCATTGGCGATGTGCCAATTGAAAACCGCAGCACGCAGAATGTGGCCGACATCCAGATGGTGTTCCAGAATCCGTTCGACACGCTCAACCCCTCGATGACCGTGGGCCGCCAGATCGTGCGCGCGCTGGAGATCTTCAAGATCGGCAACAGCGAAAAAGAACGCTGGCAGCGGATGTTGGAACTGCTCGATCTGGTGAAGCTCCCGCGCGAATTCGCCACCCGCATGCCGCGCCAACTTTCCGGCGGGCAGAAGCAGCGGGTGGGCATCGCGCGTGCATTTGCCGGCGATGCGCGGATCGTGGTCGCGGATGAGCCTGTCTCGGCGCTCGACGTCTCTGTGCAGGCCGCCGTCACGGATCTGCTGATGGAGATCCAGCGCGAACACAAGACGACGCTGCTGTTCATCTCCCACGATCTCAGCATCGTGCGCTATCTGAGCGATCGCGTGATGGTGATGTATCTGGGCCATGTGGTCGAGCTGGGCACCACCGATCAAGTCTTTTCACCGCCCTATCACCCCTATACCGAAGCCCTGCTATCCGCCGTGCCAATTGCCGATACGCGGGTGAAGAAAAAGCACATTGTGCTCGAGGGCGATATTCCGTCGGCGATGAATCCGCCGCCCGGATGCCCCTTCCAGACCCGCTGTAACTGGAAATCCAGAGTTGCGGGCAACCTGTGCGAAACAGAAGTGCCACCGGTGCGGATGCTGGATGGCAACCACCAGATCAAATGCCACCTCAGCGATGAAGAATTCGCGGGCATGGAGCCTGTGATCGACACGGGCGACATCGCGGCGGAGTAGGTTGTGGTGGACCGCAGTGCGCTTTGGCTTCACCGGATCGGGCGCAGCCTGATTGCAGTTCTTTTTCTGCTGGGCGCGGTCCAGAAGGTCGCCGACCCTACCCCAGTGATGGAAATGATCGCGGGGCTCGGGATGCCTTCGGTCCTTGTCTGGCCCTTGGCACTGTTCAATCTTGCGGCAGGCGCGGCGCTGATCATCGGCTTCCGCCTGCGCCCGCTGGCAATCGTGCTCGCTGCCTACTGTATGGGCACGAGCTACTTCCACTTCATTCCTGCGGACGGATGGCAAATGTCGATCTTTGTGAAGAACTGGGCAATCGCGGGGGGCTTGCTCATCCTGGCCGCTCAGCCACAAGGACTGGAGCGGGCCGCCAGTTAAAGCGGCCCTGCCCGGCTATTTGGCGCCAACGCAATCGGCGAAATACTGGATGAGGCCGTTTTCGTCCTCTTCCTGCACAAGCCCGTGGATATCCGTTTCGAACCCCGGACATTCACGCGCGAAAGCCCTGTTAAACTTAAGGTATTCCACGATTTTGCGGTTGAACACCTCGCCAGGGATCAGCAGCGGAATGCCCGGCGGATACGGCGTGACGAGACTGGTAGTGATGCGCCCCTCCAGATCGTCGATCGCGACCCGCTCGGTAGTGCGCGCGGCGATGCAAGAGAACGCGGCCGTCGGCGTCATCTCAGGCGTGTGATCACTCAGGTACATATCTGTCGACAGGCGGGCCACGTCATATTTGGCATAAAGCGTGTGCACATGCTGGCACAGATCGCGTAGGCCCATCTTCTCGTAGCGGGGCTGCTTGGCGCAGAATTCCGGCATCGAGCGCCACATCGGCTGGTTCTTGTCGTAGTCATCTTTGAACTGCTGCAATTCGGTCAGCAGCGAATTCCAGCGCCCTTTGGTGATGCCGATCGTGAACATCACAAAGAAGCTGTAAAGCCCAGTTTTCTCGACGACAACGCCGTGCTCGGCGAGGTACTTCGTGACGATGGAAGCGGGAATGCCCGTCTCATCGAAGCGACCGTCCATGTTCAGACCCGGCGTGATGATCGTTGCCTTGATCGGGTCGAGCATGTTGAACCCACGCTCCATATCCCCGAAGGCATGCCAGGATTCCGCGCCGTCGGATTTCTGAACGCCCTCCGCATCCGTCCGCTTGAGCACCCAGTTTTCGGGGCTGTCCACGCCGTCCTCGTCCAGCTCATCAGGTCCCCAGACGCGGAACCACCAGTCATCTGCGCCGTATTCCTCGTCCACCTTGCGCATAGCACGGCGGAAATCAAAGCTCTCCAGCAGGCTCTCCTCGACCAACGCACGCCCGCCCGGAGGCTCCATCATCGCAGCCGCCACATCGCAGCTCGCGATGATGCTGTACTGCGGGCTGGTGGAGCTGTGCATGAGATAGGCCTCGTTGAACAAATGCCGGTCGAGCTTGGTATCCTTGCTGTCCTGCACCAATACGTGGCTTGCCTGTGAAATGCCCGCCAGCAGTTTGTGGATCGACTGGGTTGCATAGGTCACGGAATGGCTGGGGCGCTCGCGTTTTTTGCCCATGGCGTGGAAATTGCCGTAAAATGGATGGAAGGCCGCGTGCGGCAACCATGCCTCGTCGAAATGCAGGTTGGCGATATATCCGTCGAGCATGTCCTTGATGACTTCGGTGTTATAAAGCACCCCGTCGTATGTCGATTGCGTCAGCGTGATGATGCGCGGCTTTACCGTATCGGCATCTACATGCGCCAGCAGCGGATTGGCGCGGATCTTCTCCTTGATCGCCTCGATCTCGAATTCGGATTTCTGGATCGGGCCGATGATGCCGTAATGATTGCGCGTGGGCTTCATGAACACGGGGATCGCGCCCGTCATGATGATGCTGTGCAGGATGGATTTGTGGCAGTTGCGGTCCACCACCACCACATCGCCGGGGGCTACCGTGTGGTGCCAGACCATCTTGTTGGACGTTGACGTACCGTTGGTCACGAAAAAGCAGTGGTCGGCGTTGAATATCCGCGCCGCATTACGCTCGGACGCACCAATGGCTCCGTTGTGATCCAGAAGCTGGCCCAGCTCCTCGACCGAGTTGCACACATCAGCGCGCAGCATGTTTTCGCCGTAGAACTGGTGGTACATCTGGCCAATGGGGCTTTTCAGAAACGCGACACCCCCGGAATGGCCGGGGCAATGCCACGAGTACGATCCGTCCTCGGCATAATCCAGAAGCGCCTTGAAGAACGGTGGCTGTATGCCTTCGAGGTATTTCTTCGCATCGCGGATGATGTGGCGGGCGACGAATTCCGGCGTATCCTCGAACATGTGGATGAAACCGTGCAGCTCGCGCAAGATATCATTGGGCAAATGGCGGCTGGTTTTCGTCTCGCCATAGATATAAATCGGCACATCGGCGTTTTTCCAACGCACTTCCTCGATGAAATTCCGCAGATTGAGCACGGCAGGATCGAGATCCGGACCAGGTGTGAATTCCTCATCGTCGATCGACAGCACGAAGGCGCTGGCGCGCGATTGCTGCTGCGCAAATTGCGAAAGATCCCCGTAAGTTGTTGCACCCAGCACCTCGAATCCCTCGGTCTCGATGGCTTCCGCAATGGCGCGGATGCCCGTGCCGGAGGAGTTGTCGGACCGGAAGTCCTCGTCGATGATCACAATAGGGAAACGGAACTTCATCAAACACTCCTGATGCATAACACAAAGCGCAACGCGCGCCCTGCCCCGCTGCGGTCCGGCGTCATATCCGGTCGATCACATTGCGGGAATGGTGCTTTGTGTTCTGTGAGGCCTGCACAGTCAAGGGCCGGCGCTGGGTCAGAAGGCGCGGCCTCTGGTGGTGTTTGATGATTAAATGTGACGCCAGGCGCCGCTCACTCAGGGCGGATTAAAACAGCGGCAAATCCAAAAGCGCTGTCGCTATCACACAAGGAAAATAAGCCGCCGCGAAGAAAAAGAACGATGGGAACCGTGCGCGCATCGCACTTGCAGCGATCGCCATGACCGGCCCTGCACACAGCGCCAGAAGCGCGGGGACCACTACCATTTCGTTGAAATCGGAGCCCGGACCCCACGGCATGGTCGGGTTTTCGAGACCAGCTGCAACCGTACCGGCCACCATCCCCAGCACAGCACCCATCAACATTGGCTTGATATTGCGCCGCGCCTTCGGGATATCTCTACCAACAGACGGGGAGCTGTACCTTGAAGTCGCCGTGCCGCCATCTCCAAGCGCCAGTTGCGCATTACCGCGACCGGCGTGGTTGCTGATGCGCGCAATCCGCTGGTTGAAGATGTCCTGGCTCATGGTCTTTGGTCCCGTCCAAAGTTTCTACCCGTTCATCTATCCCTGTGTAATGGGGCCAGATTGGGGCCAAAGCGGGCTGTTAATCAGGCAGCAACCTGCCTGTCATGACAAGAAGAGCGGAATACTCGTTATTTTATGAAAATTACCCAGAAAACTTGTCTCAAATAAATGATCAAGTTGACGTTAGGTCATGCAAGCGTAACTTTGTCAGAAACCCTTGGCCTACTGTCCCGCGATGATCCGGACATAGTCCACGGTCTCACGATAAGGGGGAATCCCACCATGTTTCTTCACCGCACCAGGGCCCGCGTTGTAAGCGGCAAGCGCAAGGCGCCAGCTACCGAATTCCTCGTATTGCTGTCTGAGATAGCGCGCGCCCCCATCGAGATTTTGCGCGGGTATCCGTGGGTCGACGCGCAAAATGGCCGCCGTGCCGGGCATAAGCTGCGCGAGACCTATCGCGCCGGCGTGTGAAACCGCATTGGGATTGAATCGGCTTTCCTGATGCACAAGACGCAAGAACAGGTCGGCGGGCACGCCGTGTTTTTCCGCCGCCTGCCGTGCCATGGCCAGAAACGGACCATTGTAGCGCCCGCGATATTTCTTGATCGTGCCATCGCCTTCACCCCATTTCGTGGGTGTCACGACCTGTGGCGGCTGAAGGCGCGCGGAGCTATGATACTGTTTGGACGCGCGGTTATCGAGCAGGCTCGTCTGTGAGGCAAAAAGTTTGGCCCGGTTCTTGGACGAAAAAATATCCGCCTGTGCCGGTACGCCGAAGCAGATCGCTCCCGAAATCATCGCTGCTACCGCTCTGCGCATCCTACGCCCGCCCCACTCATCATCCTAGATATAGCTTTACTATACCAAACAAACCCGTCGTGACCAGACCCTGATCGCCCGGCCCCCGAACCCTCCAAGCCGGGCCGCCCCCGCCAGCCTCCACCACGCCAGAAAGGCGGTGTCGCCGCTGTCCGATCCCGTTATAAAGACGCCTGAACAGGCGGGCCAGATTCGGCACGTCCCTGCCACAGACAGACGCAGTTACCAAAAAGGGAGAGCAACATGGCCGGCTCAGTCAACAAAGTTATTATTATCGGCAATCTGGGGCGCGATCCCGAAGTGCGCAGCTTCCAGAACGGCGGCAAGGTTTGCAACCTGCGCATCGCCACGTCTGAGACATGGAAGGACCGAAACTCCGGCGAGCGCCGCGAAAAGACCGAATGGCACACCGTCGCGATCTTCAACGAAGGTTTGGTACGCATTGCCGAGCAGTACCTCAAAAAGGGCTCGAAGGTCTATATCGAGGGCCAGCTGGAGACCCGCAAATGGCAGGATCAGTCCGGTCAGGACAAATACTCGACCGAAGTCGTGCTGCGCAACTACGGCGGCACGCTCACCATGCTCGACGGGCGTGACGGCGGCGGTGGCGGCGGCGGTATGGGTGGCGGTGGCGGCGGCTACGATGACCGCGACAGCGGCGGTGGCGGATACGACCAGCAGGGCGGCGGCGGCTACGGCGGTGGCTCCTCTTCCTCGGGTGGCGGCAATCAGGGTGGCGGCGGTGGCGGCGGATCGCGCGATCTGGACGACGAAATCCCGTTCTGATGCCCTCTGCGCCACCTGCCACAGCGGCTGCGGATGCTCTTGTCCGCGCGCTGACACGGCACGATGCGGCGCAGGCACTGATCTGATCCTCTACAACGAACTCACCACCGGACCGCAGGCCTCAGATCCTGCGGTTCTTTCTATTGTGATTTCGCATCCGGGTACCTGCGTGATCGGGGCCTTTGCAGGCGACGTGCTCGCGGCAATGTTGACACTGCACCTGCTTCCAAATGTGCTTTGGAACGCGCGGCCCTACGGGCTGATCGAAAATGTCGTCACCCGCGCCAGCTTCCGGCGGCAAGGCTTCGGGCGGCGCGCGATGGAGGCGGCCGTGGCGCGTGCCTGGGATGCGAAAGCCCACAAGATCATGCTGATGACAGGCAGCGCGCGCGGCGCTGTGGGATTTTATGAAAGAATCGGATTTTCGGGTCGTGAAAAGCACGCCATGGTTCTGCGCGCGGCCGAACCCTAGCGCCGCGCCAACGCGTCGCGCAACAGCGCAAGCACGTCGTCTCGCGCTACGTCGCCGGTGACGAACGTGTTACCAATGCCACGCGCCAGAATGAAGCGCAGCTGCCCATCGACCACCTTTTTGTCCTGCCCCATCAGCCCCAGCAGCGACGGTGCATCCGGCAGATCACCGGCGATGTCCGACAAATCCACCTTCATTCCCATCTGTGCCAGATGCGCGCGCACGCGGCTGGGATCTTCCTGTGCGCACAGTCCCATCCGCGCCGAGAGCTCGAACGCGAGCGCACAGCCGATGGCCACACCCTCGCCGTGCAGCAGGCGGTCGGAGTAGCCCGTGGCAGCCTCCAGCGCATGTCCGAAGGTATGGCCGAGGTTCAACAGAGCGCGCTCACCCTGCTCGGTCTCGTCGCGCACCACGATATCAGCCTTCATCTGGACAGAACGGCGCACCGCCTCGACCCGCGCGGTGCCGTCGCCCTGCGCCAGCGCTGGCCCCTGCGCCTCCAGCCAGTCAAAAAACTCCGCATCGCCCAGAAGGCCATATTTCACGACCTCGCCATACCCGGCCAGAAAATCACGCGGCTCCAGCGTGCCGAGCACCGCCGTATCTGCCAGCACTAGCGCCGGCTGGTGGAACGCGCCCACAAGGTTTTTGCCGTGGCGCGTATTGATCCCGGTTTTACCGCCCACGGAGCTGTCAACCTGCGCCAACAAGGATGTGGGGATCTGAACGAAGCGCACGCCACGCCGCAGGATCGCTGCGGCGAATCCCACCAGATCGCCGATGACACCCCCACCGAATGCCACGATCACATCGCCGCGCTCAATCTCGCGGTCGAGCAGCCACTCGACGCAGCGCATCAGCTCCGCCCAGCATTTCGTGCCCTCGCCAGGCGTCAACAGCAGGGCCTCCATGGAGATGCCGCTCGCCGACAATCCGTCCCGCAGGCTCTGCAAATGCAAGCCCGCTACCGTTTCGTCGCTTATTACGGCCACGCGGGGGCGACGCAGCAGCGGGGCGATATGGCTGCCTGCCTGCGCCAGGAGCCCGGGACCGATCATCACGTCATAAGCGCGGCCCGGCAGGGCCACATGGACAGTTTGCATCATTCAAGTTGCTCCAGCACATCGGGCCGCGTCAGAAGCGTGGCGATCACGCGCTCCGCCATGGCGTCGATTGAGAAATCCGGCGCGCAGGCCACGCGCAGTTCCGCAAGCCGGTACACCGGGGTGCGCGCCTCATAGATGCTCTCCAGCGTCGCGCGCGGATCGGGCGTGCGCAGCAACGGACGGGTATCGCGGTGCTTGACCCTGCTCCACAGCAGATCAAGCGAGGCATCGAGCCAGAGCGCCACACCGTTTTTGGTAATGTTGTCGCGGTTGGCCTGTGCCAGATAGGCACCGCCGCCGGTCGACAGGATCCCGCATTGCGTCTCAAGCAGCCGACGGATCACCTCCGCCTCGCGTTTGCGAAAGAACACCTCACCGTCCCGCTGGAAAATCTCGGGTACCGTCAGCGCCGCTGCCGCTTCAATTTCGGCATCGCTATCGAGGAAAGGCACTGAAAGCTTCGCGGCAACAGCACGGCCCACTGCCGTCTTGCCAGCCCCCATCATACCTACCAAGGCAACCGTTTTTCTCAGACGGAAGTTGCGGGCGGGTCGGCGGATGTCAGCCGTGGGTGGATCAATTTCACTCATTTGCCCCTGAATGACGTGATCTTAGTGAAAAGGCCATATATAGTTTGGGAAAATAATAGCAGATCGGGCAAATTTCTATGTTAGGCAAACTCTTCAAGCTTCTGTTTATCCTTGTGATTATCGGATTCATAGGGGTTGTGGGCTTCGCCTATATCGGGCCGGAGCTTGGCATTGATTTTGCACCGGTCCCGGAAGAGATCCGGCTACCTGTTACGCTCGAGGGTCAGTAGGGTGATCGTTGCATCGGTCCGGTCCTTCTGGCGCTGCGTCGCCTTCGGGATTCTGGTACCGTTGACGCTGCCGTTTGCGCCCGCCGCGCTCGCCCAGACTGCGGCTCCGTTGTCGGTGATCGACTGGCTCGACAAGCCCGCGCCACTGGCCAAATTGCCGCGCGCGCCAATGCGAAAGCCGCCCCTTCCCATCGATGAGCCTGCCGTCGCCAGCACCGGCACTGCCCCGCGCATCATTACTCGATCACTCGACAGCACCGTGCCGATGGACGTGGGCCTCGTGCCGCCCTCCGTGACTGGCATGCAGCCAGATTTATGGGTGGGCAGCGATGTGCAGACCCTTACAACCCAGCTCGCCGCCCTGCCCGATCTCGATCTGCCAGCGGGAAATGCGCTTTTGTTCACACTTCTGCTGACTGAGGCCGCAGCACCAGCCAGCGATCCGGCCGCCCAAGATGCGCTGACACGCGCGCGGGTTGAAAAACTGATGGCGCTTGGAGCAGTCGATCCGGCAATGGCGCTGGTCGAGCAGGCAGGCGCCAGCCGCTCGCCCCTGCTGTTCGATCTGTGGATGCAGCTGAGCTTGCTGGTGGGCACGGAGGACACGCCCTGCGGGGTACTGTCGCGCGCGCCTTATCTGACCCAGAACATCGGCACGAAAATTTTCTGTGCCGCCCGCAGAGGCGATTGGAACACCGCTGCCATCACGTTCGGCTCGGCGTCCGCGCTGTCGCTTCTGCCGCGTGAAACACTCGATGTGCTCGACCGGTTCCTCAACCCAGATTTGTTTGAGGATGCCGCCCCCCTGCCCGTGCCGCGCCGCATGGATCCGCTCACCTTCCGCCTGTTCGAGACCATCGGCGAGGCACTGCCGTCAGGCCCGCTACCACGTGCCTATGCGGCGGCGGATCTGCGCGATATCGCAGGCTGGAAATCCCAGTTGGAGGCGGCAGAGCGACTGACACGTGCAGGCGCTTTACCTGACAATCGCCTTCTGGGCCTCTATACCGACCGCAAGCCCGCCGCATCAGGCGGAATATGGGACCGCGTTCGGGCGGTTCAGCTTTTCGATGTGGCGCTGGCGACAGGCAGCGCTGAGGCGGTGGCCAAAACACTCCCAGCCGCGTGGCGCGAGATGCGCGAGGCACAGCTTGAAGTAAGCTTTGCCACCGCCTTTCAGGCCCGGCTTGCTCCAGTTTCACTGAGCGGTACAGCTGCCCGAATTCAGGCGACGATCGGCATCCTTTCGCCTGACTATGAGGCGATTGCTGCAGGCCTGCCCACCGCGCTGTCGCTTGGCGACCAGACGGTGCTACTGCGCGGTGTCGCGTCGGGCGAAGTCGCGGGCGACGCACCGGATGATGCCCTGCCGAGGGCCATATACGATGCGTTTCGCGCGCCGGTACCCAATGCAGATTGGGTTGCAATGGCTCAAAACGATCGCCTTGGCGAGGCGCTGGTGGAGACACTCGACGCGCTGCGCGACGGGGCGCGCGGCGATTCGCGCGCACTGCGCGAAGCACTCGGCACCCTGCGGGCATTGGGTCTGGAGGATACCGCCCGCCGCGCCGCCCTACAGATACTGCTTCTCGAGCGGGCAGCATGAGCCTGCGCGCACCTTCAAGCTGGATCTCTATGTTTCTCGAAGCGCAGGCGGCGGAGCGGGGTGCGGCAACCAATACCCTCCTGGCCTATGGCCGTGATCTCAAAGATTTCGACAGCTTTCTGGCGCACCGCGACATGGCGTTCGATCAGGTCACCCGTGGAGACGTGGAGAGCTATCTGGTGCACTGCGATGCGCAGGGTCTCGCCAAATCCACCAGGGCACGCAGGCTCTCGGCGGTCAAGCAGCTCTACCGCTTCGCGTTCGAGGAAGGGCTGCGCGCCGACAATCCTGCGATCCAGATTTCCGGACCCGGACAAGACAAACGCCTGCCAAAGATCTTGTCGGTGGAGGAAGTTGACCGCCTGCTCAGCGCCGCGCGCGGCCTCGGGCGCAACCAGACCGACTGCGTGCGCAACACCTGCCTGATGGAGCTCCTCTATGCCACCGGTATGCGGGTGAGCGAGCTTGTGGGCCTGCCAGTGAGTGCGACGCGTGGCGACCCGCGCCTGCTGCTGATCCTCGGCAAGGGCGGCAAGGAGCGGATGGTGCCGCTGTCTCCCGATGCGCGCGAAGCGCTAGCCCTGTGGATCCGCTTGCGCGACGATACGGAGGCCCTGCGCGCCGCGCAGAAAAAGCAGCCCTCCCGCTTCCTCTTCCCCTCGCGCGGCAAGGAGGGGCATCTGACCCGGCATCGTTTCTATCTGCTGATCAAGGAGATCGCAGTTGCCGCCGGTGTAGATCCGGGCAAGGTGACACCCCACACCCTGCGCCACGCCTTCGCCACCCATCTGCTGGCGGGCGGCGCCGATCTGCGCGCGATCCAGACCATGCTGGGCCACGCTGATGTGGCCACCACCGAGATCTATACCCACGTGCTCGAGGCGCGGTTGTCGGAGCTGGTCCTAGACCATCACCCCCTGTCGGAAACGGCAATCCGCAAAGCGGCTGGCAAGACATCCTCCGACGGCCAGTAACCGGTTTGCAGAGCTAAACGGTACTCCGGTGGCAGGTCCGCCGTGATCATATCCGCCACAGCTCCCGACACGTCATATTCCAATGCTTCTGTGCTGACGTGTCCGCAGCTCAAAATTGCGAACCGTGTGTGCCGCGCACCGTTATGGGGTGGCATGCCGATCACGCCGGCGTTGATCCAAGCCCCGCGCGCCGTCTCGCGCACAAACGGCAGTCCCGAATGGCCCGCGATCACGGCATCGAGCGGGCCTGTCACGGATTCGAGCGCCTCCCACTCCTGCGCAAACACCGCCTCATCGTCGGTCTCCCAGATGAACCGCGCCACATCGCGTGCGCCGCCGTGCAGGACGCCGTAGCGTTTGCCATGATGCGTGAAGCTCAGTATGTCGGGGAGCGTCCCGAGCCATGCCAGCGCTGCCGTATCCATCTGCGATCTCGCGAAGCCATACCATGCCGCACTCAGGCGGTCACAAGTGCTGCCCTGCTCGAAACCACAGCCACAATGATCCGCCGCCTGCGCCAGTTGTATCTCGCAGTTACCCGCCAGCGCAGCGCATCCCGCCGCGCGCACGGCTTGGACGCAGGCCAGCGGCGCGCCGCAATACGCTACGATGTCACCGGTACAGATCAGATGATCGTCCGAAATGCCGCGCGCGCGCGCCTGTGCGAGCACAGCCTTCAACGCCTGAAGATTGCTGTAGACCCCGCCGAACAAAAGCACATCACCCGCCAATACACCTAAATCGCGGTGTTTCATGCGCACGCCTCCTTGAATGCCCATCACGCTGGCCCCATAACGGAGCGACACTTCTGAAAGGTTTTCTACATGGACATGTCGCAGGTGACTATAGACGGAGCGTTCTGGATATCCGTCGGCACGATCTTGTTACTTCTGGTCCTTTCGGGCTGCTTTTCGGGATCCGAGACTGCCCTCACCGCCGCCTCGCGCGGCAAGTTGCGCACGCAGGCCGACAAGGGCTCCGCCGGCGCGGAGCGCGCACTCAGGATCACAGAGGACAACGAACGGCTCATCGGTTCGGTACTGCTGGGCAACAATCTGGTAAACATCCTTGCCGCTTCGCTGGCGACGGCCCTGTTCACCCGGCTTTTCGGCGAGAGCGGCGTGGCACTCGCGACACTCGTGATGACGTTTCTGGTGCTGATCTTTGCCGAAGTACTGCCTAAAACCTACGCTATCACCAACGCAGAGCGCGCTGCGGCCATGGTCTCCGGCCCGATCACCATTGTCGTGCTGGTCTTTTCGCCGGTCGTGGGCGTGGTGCGCCTGCTGGTGCGGGGCATGCTGCGGCTGATGGGGGTGCAGGTCGATCCCGACAGCAACATCCTCGCGGTGCGCGAGGAGATCGCGGGCGCGCTGTCACTGGGCCACTCCGAGGGCGTCGTTGAGAAAGAGGACCGCGACCGCATCCTTGGCGCACTTGATCTGCGCGAGCGTGTGGTTGAGGAAATCATGCTCCACCGCTCCGGTATCGAGATGATCAATGCCGAGGATGCGCCCTCCGATATCCTCGAACAGTGCCTGCGCTCCAACCACACCCGCCTGCCCGTCTATCGCGACGATCCCGAAAATATCATTGGCGTGATCCACGCCAAGGATCTGCTGCGCGGCATGTACAAGCTTATCGGCGGCCCGGATGGCGATGCAACAGCGCTCAATAAATTCGATATCGCCGAAGTGGCGATGGAGCCCTATTTCGTGCCCGAAACCTCCACGCTCGACGAGCAGATGCGCCAGTTTCTGCACCGGCGCACGCATTTCGCGCTGGTAGTGGATGAATACGGCTCGCTTCAGGGACTGATCACACTCGAGGATATTCTCGAGGAAATCGTGGGCGAAATCACGGATGAGTTCGACCCGCAGGCCGATCACACGATCAAGACCGACACCGACGGACAATATCTGATTGACGGGGCCATGACGATCCGAGATCTCAACCGCGCCAACGACTGGAACCTGCCCGACGAAGAGGCCAATACCGTCGCCGGCCTGGTGATCCACGAGGCACAGATGATCCCGACGCGCGGGCAGGTATTCTCCTTCCACGGCTTCCGCTTTGAGGTGCTGGCGCGCGAGGGCAACCGCATCACCAAGCTGAAGATGCGTCCTCTCTAGGCGCGCAGGCGCGCTCCCGACGGATCGAACGGCGGCTCGGCCAGAACGGTCGCTTTATGCGGTTGGCCCAGTACCATCACGTCGACCGTATCGCCCGCCGCGACACCGTTAATGTACCCCAGCGCCAGCGACATCCCGACGCTGTAGCCGTAGGCGCCCGAGGTCACCCGCCCGATTCCCTTGCCGTCCTTGAAAATCGGCTCCCCGCCCGTGGCATCCGCGTTCGAGGCGTCGGTCTGCTTGCCATCCAGCGCCAGGATAACCAGCTTCTCCCGCGCGGGTTTCGCCATCGTCTCCGTCACGGCATCACGGTTGAGAAAATCTTTGTCGGTCTTGCATAGCCGCGCAAGGCCCACTTCCTGAGGCCAGTATTCGGGACTATACTCGCGGCCCCATGAGCCGTAGCCTTTCTCGATGCGCAGTGACATCAGTGCACGACTGCCCACGGGGCCCGCGCCAAACTCCTCACCCGCCGTCAAAAGCGCTTCGTAGAGCGCCGCCTGATCGCCCACGTCGCAGTGCAGCTCCCACCCCAGATCACCGGTGAAAGAGACCCGCAACGCCATGCACGAGACACCACCCACTTCGATCCGCCGCGAGCGCATGAAGGGAAACTCCGCCGTTTCCAGCGAGGTGTTCGTCAACCGCTGCAACAGCGCACGCGCCTGCGGGCCGGCCACGTTGAAGCCGCACATCGCTTCCGTACAGCTTTTGAAATATGTCCCCATGGGCAGCGGCACTTCCTTGAAGAACCGTTGATGATACCGTTCCGCCATACCGGATCCGATGATCCAGAACTCGTCCTCGGCCAGTTTGGTGACGGTAAAATCACCCGCGATCCCGCCGCGCTTGCCGATCAGCGGCGTCAGGCACGACCGGCCCACCTCGCGCGGCATCGTGTTTGCAAACAGCGCGTTGAGCCAGTCCTCAGCGCCCGGACCCCAGCACTGGTACCGGGCGAAATTCGATATGTCGATGATCCCCGCCCGCTCACGCAGCATCCGGCATTCGGCACCCACCACGTCCCACCACGGCTGGCGGGTGAAGCCATGGGTCTGGTCCTGCGCGCCGATCTGCTCGCTGAAATACAAAGGGTGTTCCCAACCGTAGTTGAGGCCAAACACCGCGCCCATCTGCTTTTGCTTTTCGTAGATGGGGCGCACCCGCGCGGGGCGGCCGGCGCTGCGCTCCTCATTCGGAAAATGGATTTTGAAGCGGTTGGCGTATTGATCGCCCACGCGAGCCTTCGTAAAGGCCTTGTCCGCCCAATCACCAAACCGCGCGACATCCCAGGCAAACATATCGTAACGCGTCTCGCCGGTGACGATCCAATCGGCAGCCAGCAGCCCCATGCCGCCCGACTGGCTGAAGCCTGGAATGATGCCGTTGCAACAGAAATAATTTTTGAGCTCCGGCACAGGACCGAACAGTACATTTGAGTCCGGAGACCAGATCATCGGCCCGTTTATCACGCGCTTGATCCCCGCCACCCCCACCGCAGGCACGCGGGAAATCGCGCGCATCATGTTGTCCTCGATCCGCTCCAGATCATCGGCGAAAAGCTCGTGGCCAAAGCCCTGTGGTGTGCCCTCCTCGGCCCAGAACACCGGGTTTTTCTCGTAGGCGCCGACCAGCAGACCCTTTCCTTCCTGGCGCAGATAATACTCGCCGTCGCGGTCCGCGACAGACGGCAGGCGACGGTCGAGGCCCGCGATCTCGGCGATGGTCTCGGTCACGAAATACTGATGCTCGGTAGGTTGCAGCGGCAGAGTGATGCCCGCAAGAGCCGCCACTTCGCGGCCCCACAAGCCCGCCGCATTCACGATCCATTGCGTGGCTATATCGCCTTTGTCCGTCCGCACGATCCATGTGCCGTCGTTCTGCTGTTCGGTGCCGGTCACAGGGCAAAAGCGGATGATCTCCGCTCCCATCGCACGTGCGCCTGCTGCATAAGCGTTTGTGACGCCCGAAGGGTCCACATTACCGCCATTCTCCTCGAACATGATGCAGCGGATGCCCTCGTAATCGACCAGCGGGTGCAGCGCTTCGGCCTCGGCACGGTCAACTTCGCGGAAAGGCAGCCCGTAGTATTTCGCCTTCGCCGCCTGCAGCCGCAGCTGGTGCTCGCGCGCTTCCGTCTGTGCCAGATAAAGAGAGCCCGGCTGGAACACGCCGCAGCTCTGCCCGGTCTCGGCCTCCAGCGCGTTGTAGAGATCCATCGTGTAGTTTTGGATGCGGGTGATGTTATTGTTGTCATGCAGCCCGTGAATGTTCGCAGCCGCATGCCAGGTCGAGCCTGAAGTCAGCTCGTCGCGCTCCAGCAAAACCACATCGGTCCACCCCAGCTTGGCAAGATGGTAGAGGATGGAGCAGCCGATCACGCCGCCCCCGATGATGACAGCTTGGGCATGGGTGCGCATAGGGTGGGTCCTGACATTGACTTCTCCTATCCACCCTGACGCCTCCTACAGTGCTTCGATAGCCCTTCCGCGACAGTTTTCGTCGCAGGAATACAAGCGGCACGGTTTTGGCTTCAGTCGCCGAGGACGCTTGGGTCTGCCGAGGCGCGCAGCGTGTCGTGGTCGGGCTCGAAAGGCATCGCCTGAATGCCGCGCGCCAGTGCTTGCTTTGCAAACGCCCGCGCGCTCCGGCGCAGCCCCTCATCAGGATGCTGCATCAGACCGCTCAAGGTCTGTTGCAAACGCTGCTGCACCTCCAGCGTGCCCGCCCCGTCCCGCGAAACTGCGCCGAATCCGTCGCTCAGCAGATCCACCGGATCTAGCGGATGCACGTAGAGATGCTCGAACACCTCCTCCGGGGTCGCTTCCGTCTCGTCGATGTAGTCGGACAGGATACGCCCGATCCGGGTGATGACGTCGATCGCGGTGCCGGGATCGTTCACGCCCGGCGACATCGCCTTGGAGCCCACTTCGCCCATCACGATGAGGCCAAAGCGCGGATCCTGATCGTAGGTGCGCAGATCCCCGAGGATGAGACACTCGCGCACCTGTTCACACAGGCCGTCCCAGTCCAGATCATCGCCGCGCTGGAGCACCTCGAAAACCGGCGCGTTAAGAAAGACGAAACTGCCGATATTGTCGACGAGATAGAGGTCCACCTCATGCTTTTTTGCCGCTGCGTTCAGCGCTTCGGGATAGATTTGCTGGATATAACCGCTTTCCCAAGCCACCAGCTTGCGGGTGCCGGAGGGCAGATCGCCTGTAAACGCCCGCGCGCCCAGACAAGGCTGCGCCAGACGCTCCTTGAATCGGTCGCGGGTCGTCTGCTCGATCTGGCGGGTGATGTCGATTAGCTGGCCAAAGCCCTGAAGATGAAGCACCCAGCGGATGAGGTAGACCACAATGATGATAAGTACGCCGACGGTCATCCAGAACAGCACGAAGGCGTGATCGTCGTTATAGATGCCCAACTCCCGCATGATGATGCCGAGCAGCGAATAAACGTAGGCGCCGATGAACACCGCCAGCGTGTTCTGCGTTGTCTGGTCCTGCATGATCAGACGGTGAATACGCGGTGTCCACTGGGTCGAGGACGACTGATAGACCGAGACCATTACCGTGATCGAGAAGATCGTGACCGAGAGCATCGCGCTGGCGATGATGTTGAGCAGACGGTCCGCCGCACTGCCGTCAAGGCTCTGCGCCAGTTCCTTGGAAATCAGCACTTCGATCAGCTGGCTCAGCCCGATGGCTGCGATCGCCAGGACGCCCATGAGCAAGACCCGCACCCACAGCTTTCTGGTATAGTGCCGTGCCTTGCGCAGAACGGTTTTCGGCACAGAATCGAAGAGGTCGAGCAGTTTTTCCATAAATCCGAGATAGCATGGAATGATGTGGCTTCGACAGGGAACTGGCGGGCTGCGCAAAATCGACATAAACTGTCGCAAAGACGCATGCCGCGGGGCGGCACCGGACCCAATGTGCACCCAAAAGCTGGAGTCTCCGCATGAAAACCACCACCCGAGTTGCGATTATCGGCGGCGGCGTCGTCGGCGCGTCCGTCCTTTACCACCTGACAAAGCTGGGCTGGTCCGACGTGATGTTGCTGGAGCGCTCTGAACTTACGTCCGGCTCCACTTGGCACGCGGCAGGCGGATTTCATACGCTCAACGGCGACACGAACATGGCGGCGCTTCAGGGATATACCATCAAACTCTACAAAGAGCTGGAAGAGATCACAGGCATGTCTTGCGGCCTTCACCATGTAGGCGGCGTGACGCTGGCGGATAATCAGGACCGCTTCGACATGCTGGTGGCGGAGCGGGCCAAGCACCGCTTTATGGGGCTGGAGACCGAGATTGTCGGGCCGGAAGAAATCGCCAGGATCGCGCCTGTGACCAACCTCGACGGAATCATCGGCGGGCTCTACGATCCGCTCGACGGTCATCTTGATCCTTCGGGCACCACACATGCCTACGCCCGTGCGGCGAAAATGGGCGGGGCCACGATCGAGACGCACACTATGGTGCGCGAGACCAATCAACGGCTCGACGGCACATGGGATGTTGTAACTGATAAAGGCACGATCCATGCCGAGCACGTGGTCAATGCGGGCGGGCTATGGGCCCGGGAGGTGGCCGCGATGGCGGGCGTTTACCTGCCGCTGCACCCGATGGAGCACCAATATATCGTCACCGAGGAAGTGCCGCTCATCCGCGAGATGATGCAGGACGGGCGCGAGCATCCACATGTGATGGACCCAGCAGGAGAGAGCTATCTGCGACAGGAAGGCATGGGGCTGTGCATCGGGTTTTACGAGCAGACCTGTCGCCCTTGGGCCGTTGGCGGCACGCCCTGGAGCTTCGGGCAGGACCTGCTGGCGGATGATTTCGACAAGATCGAAGACAGCATCACCTTCGCCTACAAACGCTTCCCCGATCTGGAGCGTGCGGGTGTGAAAAACGTGATCCACGGGCCATTCACCTTTGCGCCCGACGGCAATCCGCTGGTCGGTCCCGTGCCGGGTCTACGCAACTACTGGAGCGCGTGCGGTGTCATGGCGGGATTCAGCCAGGGCGGTGGCGTCGGGCTGACACTGGCGCAGTGGATGATCGAGGGCGAGCCCGAGCGCGATGTGTTCGCAATGGATGTGGCGCGCTTTGGCAAGTGGATCAGCCCCGGCTACACGCTGCCGAAAGTGATCGAGAACTATCAGAAGCGCTTTTCCGTGAGCTACCCGAACGAAGAGCTGCCCGCCGCGCGCCCGCACCAGACCACGCCGATGTACGATATATTCAGCGAGATGGGTGCCGTCTGGGGCCAGCAATTCGGGCTCGAAGTGCCCAACTATTTCGCGCAGGGCGATGAGCCCAGATTCGAGACGCCCTCCTTTCGCCGCTCCGACGCCTTCGATGCGACGGGCCGCGAAGTCCGCGCGGTACGTGAGGGGGTCGGCATCAACGAGGTACAGAACTTCGGGAAATATCTGGTCAAAGGCCCGGGCGCGCGCGCGTGGCTCGACCGGATCATGGCGGGCCGCGTGCCCGCACAGGGGCGTATCTCGCTCACGCCCATGCTCTCACCCAAGGGGCGCCTGATCGGGGATTTCACCATGTCGTGTCTGGGCGAGGAGCTATTTCAGCTCACCGCGTCCTACGGCGCACAGGATTATCACAGCCGCTGGTTCGCACAGAACTTCGACGCGGGGGTCACAGTCGAGAATATCTCGGACCGCCGTACCGGGTTCCAGATCGCGGGGCCAAAGGCCCGCGATGTCTTGCAGGCCTGTACGTTGACCGATGTCAGTGCGATGAAATTCCTCGACGTGGCCCCCATGACGGTGGGAATGACAAATTGTCTGGTCCAGCGCGTGAGCTACACCGGCGATCTCGGCTATGAAATTTACTGCGATGCGATGGCGCAGCGGCAGTTGTGGCGCACGCTGTGGGACGCAGGCCAGCCGCATGGCATCACGCCCTTCGGGATGCGGGCGATGTTGTCACTGCGGCTGGATAAATTCTTTGGCGCATGGCTACTGGAATTCGGCCCCGATTATACGGCAGCAGAGACCGGGCTCGAACGCTTCATCAGCTTCAAGAAAAATGCAAATTTCATCGGGCGCGCCGCTGCGGAGGCGGAACGGGCACAAGGGGCCGCACGCAAGCTCGTCGCCTTCGAGGTGGACGCGGCAGACGCGGATGTGCAGGGATATGAGCCGATCTGGCACGCGGGCGCCGTGATCGGGTTTTGTACCTCGGGCGGCTATTCGCATTATGCGCAAAAATCCGTCGCGCAGGGGTTTGTGCCTACCGCTCACGCGAACGAGGGGCTGGAGGTGGAGATCGAAATTCTGGGTCAGATGCGTCCGGCCCACCTGATCACCACACCTCTGTTCGATGCTGATGGCGCGCGGATGCGCGGCTGAGATGATCGCCATCGTCCTCCTGGCGGCCGGACGGTCCTCGCGGATGGGCGGGCGCGACAAGCTGTTGGAGATCGTGGACGGCGTGCCGCTGCTGCGCCGTCAGGCGATGCGGGCGCTGGGCAGCGGTGCGCCGGTGTTCGTCACCCTGCCGCTAGAGCCGCACCCGCGCTACACTGCGCTGGAGGGCCTCGCACTCACGCAGGTGCCTGTGCCGGACACGGATGAGGGAATGAACGCGAGCCTTCGCACCGGTATCAGCGCGCTGCCTCAGGGCACACATGCAGCGATGGTTTTGCTCGCCGACATGCCGGACCTGACCGAGATGGACCTCAAGACCGTCCTGCAAGCAGTTGACTTAAAATCAGATAAACGGATCTGGCGCGCAACTACTGCGGGTGGTGCGGCAGGCCATCCTGTCGTCTTTCACGCCAAGCTATTTGACCGGCTGATCGCCCTCGAAGGCGATACAGGCGGGGCGTCGGTCGTGAAATCATACCCGGCGCAAACCGTCGAGATACCCCTGCCCGCAGATCACGCCCGTACCGATCTCGATACGCCAGAGGCGTGGGACCTCTGGCGTAAGAATCAGGCCTCTAGCTGATCAAAAGTGCCGCTTCATGCGCCTTCACGCTGCGGCGCGCGGAAGCATAGTTTTTGACGCCTGCATGTGTCGCAAGCTCCGGGAAAAGCTCGAACAACTCCGTACGCTGCGCATTCCCGACCCCAGCCAGCGATTGCAGGCCGGGCTGAAAGCTCTCGCTCCATGTTCCGTCCGACAGGATCACTTCGTGCTGGTCGAACATCAGGTGGATATACGTTACCGCAACATCCGTCGCGATGCTCACACCGGGCAAACCGGTGAGATGCTTCGCCGCGACGAGGACTTCACTTTCCTCAAAATAAAGCGCGGTCTTTTCATTTGCCACCAGCATCCGGTGGTTCGGCGATACCATCATATCGCGCTCGGGTAGATCATTGCCAAGTGCGCCCTTGCAGATCAAGACCGGACACAGATGGCTCGCACCAGCAAGCTCTTGCTGCGTCAGCGTCCGGGTTCCAATCCACCGGATCGTCTGAAGTCCGTTGTCGCGTGTAATCACCCGGTCGCCCTTGGACAGATCCTCGACCGCAACTTCACCGCGCGGCGTGGCGATGCGCGTCCCTGGCGTGAAACAGGGCACGACTTTCTCGATGTTGGTAAAAACGATACGGCCCGCATCGTTGCCGTCGGCGTCCAGAAAGTTGATCGTGCCGTTCTCGCGGTTATCGACATCGCGGATGATGTTGAAACTGCCGCCGGTAGGGACAGCACCATCGAGGTTGATCCGATCGAAATCTCCCTGACCGCCCTCTCCGCCATCGATGACATCGCCGGCAGTCACGTTATAAAAGATATCCCGGCCGGACCCGCCGGTCATCGCATCGGCTCCGGCACCGCCATCGAAAATCCCATCGCCCTCGCCGCCAACCAGCAGATCATCGCCGTCGCCGCCGAAGAAGTCATCGACGCCCGCGCCACCGATCAGCGTATCATTCCCGACACCGCCGAACAAAGCGTCGTCGCCTTCGCCACCGTCGACAAAATCATCTCCACCGCGCCCTGCGATCGTATCGTTCCCTGCACCGCTGACTATGGAGTCATTCTCGTCGGTCCCTGGAATGCTGTCATCACGGTCCGTTCCAATAATATCGGCCATAGCCTCGCCCTCTCGTCGCTGTGCTTGGGAACTGCCCAAAGTTTGGGGCTCATACAAATCTTACCATGGGCCATGCTCTGGACATAGCATTATCTTAAAAAACACTTAATTCGCAGAAGGTTGGATACAATTCACAAGGTTGGACTAGACTTAAATAAAACCGGAAACAATACCGCACAAAATGAAAAGCGGAGCCGCTACCGGCCCCGCTCTCACTCAATCAGGGTCACTAGTCCCGAATGATGCTGCATACATGTTATCCCCCGGAGCGTAGCCCATCCGGGCCCGCCTCGGGGAATCTGTTTGGAAACGATCAGCTTTTTCCGGTAACGAGCCGCGCTTCGTGTTTCTTCAGCGATTTACGGGCTGCGGCGTAGGCTGCAATCCCCTCGCGCGTGGCGAGTTCCGGGAAGAGTTCCAGGATCTCCTCGCGGGACGCATCACCCACACCTGCCAGTGACATATCGCCGGGCTGGAAGCTCTCCGTCCAGGTGCCGTCTGACAGGATCACCTCATGCTGGTCGAACATGATGTGGATATACGTGGTATGCGACACCTCGACCACGTCGATCCCCTCCATATCCGTCAGATGTTTCGCCGCCACCAGAACTTCGCGCTCCTCGAAATAGAGCGCGGTTTTGTCGTTGGCGATCAGCACGCGGTGCTGTGGCGATACCATCATGTCCCGCTCCGGTAAGCCGTTGCCCAGAGCACCCTCGCGGATCAGAACGGGACGCAGATGCGCTTTTTCGGCAAGCTCCTCACCGGGCATCTCGCGACGGCCAATCCAGCGGATTTCCTGCATTCCGTTGTCACGGGTGATGATGCGGTCGCCCACTTTGAGGTCCTCGACCTTACGCTCACCTTTGGGTGTCGCGATCAAGGTCCCGGGGGTGAAGCAAGGGACAACCCTCTCGATATTGGTGAAGATCAGCTGGCCTGCGTCGGAGCCGTCGGCATTGAAGTAGTCGACAACGCCATTCTCGGCATTGTCTGGATCGTAGGTGATGGTCAGACGCCCGCCTTCGGGTGCCGATCCCTCGAGTTCGAGGGAGTCGAAATCGTCGCCCCCCTCGGATCCATCAACGATATCGCCCGGGTTCACGGCGCGGAAGATGTCGCGGTCGTTGCCACCGGTCATGGTGTCGCTGCCCGCCCCACCGAGGAAAAGATCATCGCCGGATCCGCCGGTCAGCGCATCGTCGCCCTCGCCACCGTCGAGCGTGTCATCTCCCAGAGCGCCTTGCAGCGTATCGTTGCCCGCGCCGCCGGTCAGCACGTCATCTTCGGCGCCGCCGTCCAGCAGATCGTTTCCGTCACCGCCGTTCAGGCTGTCCTCGCCGAGATTGCCGCGCAGCGTATCGTTGCCGATCCCACCGTCGAGGCTATCGTCGCCCTGCCCGCCGGAGAGGCTGTCATCGCCTTGCCCACCGAGCAGCGTGTCGTTGCCGGTACCGCCGAGCAGCGTATCGTCGTCGATACCACCATCGAGCAGGTCATCACCGGAGCTACCGATCAGCAGGTCATCGTCGTCGCCGCCGAAGATCACGTCGTTGCCGGTACCACCATCGACCGTGTCGCGGCCATTGTCGGGGCGCAGATCGGGGCCGAGCGGGTTGGAGCCGTCATCCTCGATCTCGAACAGGTCGAGGCCGAGATCGGGGTCATTGTTGGCATAGATCGTGTCGTTGCCGGAGCCGCCAAGGATGCTGTCACTACCTTCGGCGCCCACGATGCGGTCATCGCCATCGCCACCGTCGATGATATCGTCGTCGATGCCTGCGCTGATCACATCATCGCCGGCACCACCATTGATCGTGTCGGCGTCGTCGCCAGTGCGGATTGTATCGTCGCCGTCCCCGCCATCGACGCTGTCGCGGTCGTTTTCGGGATCGGGATCAGCAGGGAACACGCCTGGATAGCCGCGATCGGGGAGCGGCGCGCTGCCGCTGGTGTCGATCAAATCATCACCCGTTCCGCCGATGACCGTGTCGCTGCCATCACCGCCGACCACGGTATCGTTGCCCGCATCGCCGTTAAGCAGATCGTCGCCCACGCCGCCGTCGATGCTGTCGTCGCCGTCGCCGCCGGAAACCTCGTCATCGCCGAGCCCCGCCAGAACCGTATCGTTCCCGTCGCCTGCGTCGATGATATCGTCCTGCGGCCCTTCGCCGGGCAGGAACGCATCGCCGTTGTCGACCAGATCGCCCTCAGGATCGCCTGCGTAATCGGTGTCGATAAGGTCATCGCCGTCCGTGCCTGTCACGATGCCGTCCCGCACGGAGACAGTCACAGCGCCCGGTGTCTCGCCACCCCGACCATCTGACGCGGTATAGGTGATTTCCGCAGGCCCGTTGAAATCCGCCGCAGGGGTGAAGGTGATTGTGCCATCGTCGTTGATGTCCACGCTGCCGTTCGGGCTGGTTGCCGTGTGCACCACGAGCGTGTCGCCGTCCGGATCAGTATCATTCGCCAGAACATCGATTACGACAGGCGCACCCTGATTGGTGATCGCCGTGTCATCGGCCGTGACCGGTGCACGGTTGTCGGCTTCGGTGACCGTGACGAGAGCCTGACCTTCGTCGGTGAGGCCATCGGGGTCAGAGACCGTATAGGTGATTGTCGCTTCGCCTGTGAAATCATCAGCGGGCGTGAAGGTCACAGTGCCGTCGCCGTTATTGACGACCGTGCCCTGCGCCTCGGGAACCGAAACCACTGTTACGCTTAACTCGGCATTGGTGTTGTCGACATCCGTGTCATTGCCCAGCAGATCGATGATCACCGGTGTTTCGAATGCTGTCGTGGCCGTATCATCTACCGCGACAGGAGCATCGTTCACAGGTGTCACGGTGACGGTTACGGTCGCCGTATCGGTCAGTCCGATCGGATCGGACATCGCATAGTTAATCGTCGCTTCGCCGGTGAAATCAGGCGCGGGCGTGAAATCGATGGTGCCGTCGGTATTAATGCTCACGGTGCCATCAGGCGATGTCGCTTCGGTCACCCGAAGCGTTCCGACATCCGGATCGCTGTCATTGGCAAGCACGTCGATCGTGACGAGCGTGTCCTCGGGCGTCGTGGCAGCGTCGTCGAGCGCGACCGGCGCATCCGGAATGGCGATCACACGAATATCGACAAACCCGGTGTCCGTCCCGCCGTTTCCGTCCGAGACGGTGTAGGTAATGCCCGCAAATCCGTTGTAGTCTGGCGGCGGTGTGAACGTCACAGTGCCGTCAGGCAGGAATGTCACGTCGCCCTGGGTGCTGCTGGCATCGATAAGTGTCAGCGGGTCACCGTTGGGGTCGGTATCATTGGCCAGCACGTTGATCGTCCGCGTGGTATCCTCGTCCATCAACAACTCGTCGTCCACGGCCACGGGCGGGTCGTTCGGGCCGGGTCCTTCGGGCAGGATAAGGTTCTCGATCTCGGTGAAGGACATATCGCCAGAAACGCTGCCGTCCTCATTGAAGAACTCAACACGGCCGGAGGTGGAATTGCCATCCTCGTCCTCCGTCTGGTCCACCACCCGCAGCGGGCCACTGCCCGACAGATCGAGGGTGTCGTTGTCATTTCCGTCCGTACCGCCATCGACGCTATCACCTGGATTGCCGCCGACGAAAAGGTCGGCATCAGCGCCACCCGAAAGAAGGTCGGCACCCACGCCGCCGATCAGCGTATCGTCGCCCGCCTCACCAAAAATCGTATCGTCGCCCTCGCCGCCAACGAGGCTGTCGTTACCACCCTCTGCGGGAACAACGACGCCGTCATCTGCGGTGAAGAAGACGTCGGTGATGTTGACGCTGGTGCCGTTCGGGCCGTCTTGCTCATGGAAGATCTCGATGCGCGAGACCGGACCTGCGATATTGACCGCAACGGAATAGATCGGATTGTCCGCGTCGGCATAGCCGCCATTGGAATCCGCGGTCTCCGCGCCCGGTACGCCATCGGTATCGAGCAAAGTGACCCCGGAACCGCCCATGAGGATCACGTCCAGCGGGTTCCCGGCAGCGTCGAAGGCCTGTATACGCACGACGCTGTCACCGTCGATATCGTTGATATTGAAGTCGACATTACTCACGGGCGTATCGAAGCTCAGCTCATAAAGCTCTGATTCGCCGACTTGCTCACGGGTCTCGCTCGATAGCGAGCTTGTCGCGCTGACCGTCTCCGTACCGCCGTCGATCCCCTCGACCCGCTGCGTATCGGTGCTGAACGCGGTGGTGGTTTTGGGCGTCGCGGAAAGCGTGGTGAACGTCACGTTTACAGAGCCGGTGTCCTGCGTGAAGGTCGTCACGGTCTCACCGTCGGCAAAGCCAGCATCGCTCCAGTTGAAGCTTTCGCGCCCACCGCTCGCCGATGTGTCGTCGCCTGCAAGGGTGCGGTCCCCGTAGATAAGATCGTCGCCCGCTTCGCCGAAGACGACATCGTCACCGGCCCCGGCGTAAACATCATCATCGCCCTCGCCTGCGTCTACCGTGTCGTTACCAGCCTGCGCATCGGTGATATCGTCGTCGGGCGCCTCGCCCGCGATCAGCGCATCGCCCGCATCCACGCGGTCGCCCTCCGGATCGCCGGTGTAGTTGATGTCGATCAGATCCGCGCCGTCATCGCCCGATACGATACCGTCGCCAACTGGCGTCACGACCGTAGCATCGTCAAACACCAGATTGTCGATGGCGCCTGAGCCCTGAAGCTCGACTTCCATGCGCGCTGTTCCAGGCACGAAGAACTCGACGGTGCTCTGGCCGTTGTCGGCGGTGGGCGACACAAATTTTTCTTCGATCAGCGCACCGTCAGCGCCAAAGAACAAAACCCGTGCAGACTCCTCGATATCCAAAAATGTCAGGGACTTGATCTGAACCGGTGCGTCGAACACGAAATTGAGGGCACCGCCTGTTGCATTGTCGTCGGGATCCGACGCATCGCCATCCTCGGACACGATCAGCACATTGCCCAGATTGTCCGTCGCCAGATCGGTGTCGCCGCCGGTCACGTTGGCCGTGTCGAAAACCATCGCCTCATCCGCGCCCGGAGGGGTCGCCGCCGTCACGATGCGGACGCCAAGATCGGCAAACTGGTCTGTTACGATGTTACCTGCGGCGAGTGCGTTGAAATCAATTGTTCTGATCATGGTCGGTGCTCCTATGCAGCAATGCGCGCGGCGCGCGGTGCGGCCGGATTATGAGATGTGATATGCGTGAATGGATGAGCCATAGGCAAACACGCGTGGGCAGAACGGTCGCACCCGTTCCGATGCCGCATGGCAGGACAGGATTTCTTCATGATGGTCTCCGTTCAACTCATAAACCCCGCGAGGATGCAAACAGCTGGTCCAATCGCGACACGCACAAAACAACACCGAAGATGGAGGGAGACACAGGCAAAACAAAGGCCTGGCGTGCATCATCAGGGATGATGCGCGCCGATATATAGCGGTCGCAAACACTGCGGCGCTACACCTCTCCCGCACCTCTCGGTACAGTCAATGTGCGGCCGCCCCCGGACCAATTATCGTCAACCCCCCAGTTGGGCTGAAATATAGATAGCCAAGCGGTCGGTCCGAAAAAAGGGAAAAATGTTTGAAAAGTGTCAGAGAAATGTCCAAACAGGAGTTGCGTGGTTAACACACTAAAAAGCTTTCGGCAGTCGTCCAGCTTATTGTTTCCCAAAACGAAACACCCGCTAAAACTTTAAGCCCGTGTTATCATATAGATCGCCCGCGCAGCGCCGCATCTTACCTGTCCAGAATGGCGTTCATTGTTTACATTAAAGATACAGACAACCAACTCAAGCGTGTTGAACCGACCGCAGATACCGGAGGTGAGCCAGCTGCGCATGTTCACGATTTGGAACCAATTGCGCAAAATCACGGCAACTGATGCGACGTGGCAGGAATAATCTGCCACATTTATTCGAATCGAGACGAACAACTTTGAGCCTATTCAGTCCGCAGGATCCCGATAGTGCCGACCCCGCGATACAATCATTAAAGAAAAGTGTTCACATCGGAACCGATGTGGAACAGCGCGACAAATTGGGAGATATTTCACGCGGAACACCTGAAACTACAGGCTGGTACCCAAGGCCGGACTCGAACCGGCACGCCTCGCGGCGGGAGATTTTGAATCTCCTGCGTCTACCATTCCGCCACTTGGGCACGACGTCGATGTATCTTGGCCGTTTGGCTGGAGCAAGGCAAAAATACGCGCCCGGCAAATTGGCCTGCGTGCCAGCTTCCCTTGACCTGAGCAGCACTTGGTGGTTTTGACGAACCAGATTCAACAGAGCCCGGATTTAACGGAGAGGCCCCCCATGATCCAACGCCTCTACGACTGGACGCTCAGCCTTGCCGAGCACCGCCATGCCCTCTGGGTGCTGGCCTTCGTTTCCTTTATCGAAAGCTCGGTTTTTCCGATCCCGCCAGACATCATCATGATCCCGATGATCCTCGCGCGCCCCAATCGCGCATTCCTGATCGCGGGTGTGGCGCTGGTGGCGTCGGTTCTGGGCGGAGTGCTGGGCTATGCCATCGGCGCGCTCGCGTTCGAGACGCTTGGCCAGCCGATCCTGACCGCGCTGGGCAAGGGCGATGCCATGGCCGAGTTTGCGACCCGCTTCAACGACATGGGCTTTTGGGCCGTGCTCGTGGCGGGGATCACGCCCTTTCCCTATAAGGTCATCACGATCATGTCGGGCTGGACCGCGATGCCACTGGGCGTCTTCATCGCCACCTCGGTCCTGGCCCGCGGGCTCCGGTTTTTCCTCGTGGCGCTTTTATTGTGGAAATTTGGCGCACCCGTACGTGATTTCATCGAGAAACGCCTGCCGCTCATGTTCACTCTGGCCGTCGCCCTGTTGATCGGCGGATTTTTCGTGATCAAGCTGCTATGAGCCGGAATATCTATCTCGCCACTTTCGGCTCGCTGGCCGTTCTGATGGGGGCCTATGCGTTCCAGCATCTGGGCGGCATGGCACCGTGCAAGCTGTGTCTGTGGCAGCGCTGGCCCCATGCGGCCGCCATTGCGATAGGGCTGATTATCGTCTTCACAGGCGAGGGCAAACTGGCATGGTTCGGCGCGATTGCCGCCTTCTCCACCGCGCTTATCGGCTTCTATCATGTGGGGGTCGAGCAAGGCTGGTGGGAGGGCCCCACAAGTTGCACGGCCGGTGGCGTCTCCAATCTTAGCGCGCAAGAGCTGATGGATCAGATCCTCGCGGCCCCTCTGGTGCGATGCGACGACATCGCCTGGCAGCTCGCAGGCATCAGCATGGCGGGTTGGAACGCGCTCCTGTCTTTGGCGTTGATGGCAATCTGGATCAAGGCAGCCCGGGAAGCCTGAAGCCCCCATTCCAGGTGTCCAAGTAGATAGGGCCCTGCTTCAGGATGCCTGAAGCTGGACGTGACGTCAGGATCGACCACAACTTTTCCCGATTTATTCAATCTGCGCAGACCTTCGACCCTTTCTTGCGGTATCCCTCATCAACACCTTGTCTATTCTCCAAAGGATTTCCCTCCATGACCCCACAACACTGTATCCTCCAGGGCGCGCCCCTAGATTGCGGGAAAAACCGCCCGGGCTGTATCATGGGCCCGGATGCCTACCGCACCGCAGGCCTCGCGCAGGCACTCGAAAGCCTCGGACACACCGTTACAGATATTGGCAACGTGGCCCCGGGCCCCTACAGCGACCGGCCGCACCCCAAGCTACACCGGCTTGCGGAAACCATCGCCTGGACCCATGCGCTGGCCGATACGACCGAGGCATCGTTCGCGCGGGGTATGCCGATCACGCTGGGCGGAGATCATGCGTTGGCGGCAGGCACCGTGCTGGGTGCGATGCGATTTGCCGCCGCTCAAAAGCGCCCGCTGTTCGTGCTGTGGCTCGACGCCCACAGTGATTTCCACACGCTGGAGAGTACCGACAGCGGCAATCTGCACGGCACGCCCATGGCCTTCGTAACCGGGCGCGGCGAATTCCCCGGCTGGCCCGCCCTGCCCGCGCCACTGCCATTCGAGAATATCGCTATGATCGGCCTGCGCTCCGTCGATCCGGCAGAGCGCGCGGCCTTGCAGGACACCGCCATCACCCGCGTCGACATGCGCCAGATCGATGAGACAGGCATCGCCCAGCCCTTGGGCGCGTTCCTCGGGCGCGTGGAGCAGGCAGGCGCCATGCTGCATGTCTCGCTCGATGTGGATTTTCTTGATCCAGCGGCGGCGCCCGCCGTGGGCACGACAGTGCCGGGCGGTGCGACCGTGCGCGAGGGTCATCTGGTCATGGAGATGATCAACGACAGCGGACTGCTGACCTCTATGGATCTGGTCGAGCTCAATCCATTCATGGACGAGCGCGGGCGTACTGCGACGCTGATGGTCGATCTCGCCGCCTCCGCGCTTGGCCGCAATGTGTTCGACAGGCCGACCCGCGCGTTCTGAGCACACGCCAGATGTCAGGTCAGCCGTCAGTGCGACGCGGTCACATCATAGGCGTAGAGCCAGTCAAACGCGCCCAGCATCAAGCCGGGCGCGAAACGGCCCGCCAGACGCAAGCCCGTATGCGCGGCAAAGCGCACGGGCCCCGGGGACAGATGGAAGCGCCAGGCATTGCCCTCCGCCGCCTTTATCACCCGCGATACCCTCGGCTTGCGCGCGGCCTCATAGCCAGCCAACGCCGCAACGCCACCGTGCAAAACGTCATGGGTGAGCGCCCAGGCATCCTCCAGCGCCATGTTCGCGCCCTGCGCCAGAAACGGCAGCGTGGGGTGCGCCGCATCGCCAAGCAGTGCGACGCCGCCTTGCTGCCAGACAGGGGCTACAGGATGGCGGTGCAGGCCCCAAAGTGTGGGCGCTTCCACCGCGCCGATCATGTCGCCCGCGATCCCGCCCCAGCCCGCAAAAGCAGCGCGCAGATGGGCCGGATCGTCGGCGTGCGTCCAGCCTTCGGCGGCCCAGGTCGTCCGCTCCTCTACCGCCACGAGATTGACCAGCGCCCCGCCGCGCAGTGGATAGCTGACCAGATGGCGTCCGGGTCCCATCGTGACCATCGCATGATCGCCGTGGCCCATGCTATTGGGCACAGTCGCGCGCCATGCCACCTGACCGGTGAAAAATCCATCATCCACTCCATTGAGCGCGAGGCGCGCGCGCGAATGGATCCCGTCCGCCCCCACGATCAGCTCTGCACGCCTGCGACTCCCATCCTCCAGCGTGAGTTGCGGGGGATCGCCCGGCGCGACGCTTTCCACGCGCACACCAAACTCGAAGCTCACGTTATGCTCACGAGCCGCACGGGCCAGCACATCGACGAGATCCGCGCGGTGCATAAAATAGTAGCGCTGCTCGGGCGGCAGGGTCGTCAGATCCAGTCGCACCAGATCATGCGCCGCGTCATGTGCCCGCATCACGACGGCCCGCCCGCGTATAGCACCGCGCTCTGGCAGATGCTGTTCCAGTCCAAGGGCGCGCAGGACGCATGTGCCGTTAGGGCTGATTTGCAAGCCCGCCCCTACTTCACGGATTGCTGCCGCCTGCTCCAGCACGGTGACTACGACACCGCGGCGTGCAAGGGCCACCGCGGCGGTCAGCCCGCCGATGCCCGCCCCTACGACGATTGCATTTTTCACACCCATGATCTTGCTCCCACCGATAGCGCGCTTGGCCCTAAACAGAAAAAGCGCCGCAGTCTGTACTGCGGCGCCCCGTGATGTGATCGCGTGGTGCAGCGTGGCGATATCCGCCCCCGCCGCCTCAGTCGTCGCGGTGAACCCGCTCGCGTCGCTCGTGCTTTTCCTGCGCCTCGAGGCTCATCGTGGCGATGGGGCGCGCGTCGAGGCGCTTGAGCGAGATCGGATCGCCAGTCACCGAGCAATAACCGAATTCACCCTCCTCGATCCGGCGCAGGGCCGCATCGATCTTGTTGACCAGCTTGCGCGCACGGTCGCGGGTGCGCAGCTCCAGCGCTCGGTCGGTCTCTTCGGAGGCGCGGTCATTCACGTCGGGAATGTTGCGCGTCCCATCCTTCATTGTCTCGATCGTATCGCGGCTGCCCTCAAGCAGTTCCGCCTTCCAGTGCCGCAGCTTGCGGCGGAAATATTCGATCTGCCGGTCGTTCATGAACGGCTCGTCCTCGGCGGGACGATAATCGTCGGCAAGAAAATTTTCCTGGTTCATTTTGTCCATCCCCTTAACGGCTTTCGACATTGTCACGGCGGGTGCTCCCTCACGACGTCACTCTTTGCGCGGTCTCTATAGGACCGATCATTGATTGTCACTACACAATGATGCGCTATTATGCCCAAATACGAGGACACTAAAAAAGAACCGGAAAGTAGAATTTAAGATGAAATTTCAAGGCACCGCCGATTATGTCGCGACGGACGATCTGAAAATAGCGGTCAACGCCGCCGTCACGCTCGAGCGCCCCCTGCTGGTCAAGGGAGAGCCTGGCACGGGCAAGACGGAACTGGCGCGTCAGGTATCATCTGCGCTGGGATTGCGGATGATCGAATGGAACATCAAATCGACGACCCGCGCCCAGCAGGGCCTCTATGAATACGACGCCGTGAGCCGTCTGCGCGACAGCCAGCTGGGCGAGGCACGCGTGCACGACGTGAGCAACTACATCCGCAAGGGCAAGCTCTGGGAGGCCTTCGAGGCGGGCGAAAAGGTCGTCCTGCTCATTGACGAGATCGACAAGGCCGACATCGAATTTCCCAACGACCTTCTACAAGAGCTCGATAAAATGGAGTTCTTTGTCTACGAGACCGGGGAGACGATCAAGGCCAAGGTCCGCCCGATCGTGATTATCACCTCCAACAACGAAAAAGAGCTGCCTGACGCCTTCCTGCGCCGCTGTTTTTTCCATTATATCCAGTTTCCCGACATGGAGACGCTGAAGAAGATCGTCGAAGTGCATCACGCAGGCATCAAGCCCGAGCTACTGACCACCGCCCTGACACAGTTCTACGAGATCCGCGACCAACAGGGCCTGAAGAAAAAGCCTTCTACTTCCGAAGTGATCGACTGGCTCAAGCTACTCCTTGCCGAGGATCTGGACGCGGCAGATCTCAAGAAAAGCGGCTCCTCCGCACTGCCAAAACTGCATGGTGCATTGCTCAAAAACGAGCAGGACGTTCACCTTTTCGAGCGCCTCGCCTTCATGGCGCGCGGCGGTCGGTAAGGTTCTGCGCACATCCTCTTTGATCGTTGCGGGCTTCGTGTTCGCGACGGTCGTAGTATTCGGCAGCTACATCGCGCTGATCGCTTCCGCCGATCTGCTCGGCGCCGCACTTCCCTACATCTTTCTCATCGCACACACTGCGCTCTTCGTGCTTTGGACACGCTACATCGCTCTGCGGCGTAGCCTCAGTTGGAAGGAGATCGCAGGCTACGGCCTGACGGATGCGGTACTGGTTTTCGCCGTTATGCTCTATCTTGCTATCCAGACTTACGGTGCTTAGGGGCCTCCACCGCATTGTTTCAATTGTGGTTTTTTTACCTCTACAACCTAAGGTTTGCCTCATTCCATAAAAATTGCCCTGATTTTGCCTTAATTGCTCCCTACCGAAGACAGGTTGAGAGGCAAAAACATCTCCAATTGAAGCTCAAAAGGGCAGGCAGGCAGAGTATGAGTATCCAGATCGCACCACCGGTGCGCGCAGAGATTGCGCGCTTTTCGACACTTTCCGTAAAATTTTCTCCGATGGGCAGCCCGACATGAGGTCGCGGATTGCCCTCGTGCTCGCAATGGCTTTGAATGCCTGTACCCCCACATCGGGTGGAGATGTATCACGCCTGATGACGGTCTCCGACAGCGGCGCACTCCCTTCGGTCAAGGTTTTTTCATCCGGATCGCATTTTGCGCCCCTACGCGCTAACAATGATCTGGCGCTCGATTTCATTGATCTGTCGTTCAAGCTCGAAAGCGGGCGCGAGCTGCCCGTGTTCACCCGGTTCGAGGGTCCCATCACGGTTACCGTCACAGGAAATCAGCCCTCGTCGCTGCAATACGATCTGACGCGGTTGATCGGCCGTCTGCGCAGTGAGGCGCAGATCAACATCACCCAAGTCAGCGGGCGCGCTGCAAACATCACAATCAATGCGGTGCCACGCTCGGAGATCCGCAAGGTACTGCCCCAGGCTGCCTGCTTCGTCGCGCCCAACGTAAGCAACATGGAAGAGTACCGCCGCACACGCAAAACTAAGAGCGCCAACTGGTCCCAGCTCCGTTCGCGCGAGAAGCTGGCGATTTTCCTGCCCAACGACGTCAGCCCGCAGGAAGTCCGCGACTGCCTGCACGAAGAACTGGCGCAGGCGCTCGGTCCGCTCAACGATCTCTACCGCCTGCCCGATTCCGTGTTCAACGACGACAATGTGCACACGGTCCTGACCGGCTTCGACATGATGATCCTGCGGGCCTATTATTCGCCCATGCTGCACAACGGCATGACGCGAGGTCAGGTGGCGGCCACCCTGCCCCATATCCTTCGCCAGATTAACCCACGCGGTGAAAGCATCCCCGCAAAGTTCTCGACCCGCACGCCAATCCAATGGAAGCAGGCGATCGAAAGCGCACTTGGCCCCGCCACATCCGAGCCCCAGCGCCGCAAGGGCGCCACCGAGGCCCTGCGCATCGCAACAGCCATGGGCTGGCAGGATCAGCGCCGCGCCTTCGCGCATTATGCAATGGGCCGGGTCCTGCAACGCAGCGATCCGCAGATCGCCCAGCAGCACTATACGTTGGCTCAAACCTACTATGCGGCCACCCCCGGTACCGATCTGCATCTGGCCTATGTCGCCACCCAGCTGTCGGCCTATGCCATCAGCAAGGGAGAAGGCGCGCACGCCCTGCAGCTGATCGCCCCGCACATCGAGACGGCCCGGCAGAGCGAGAACGCCGCCTTGCTTTCCACGCTCCTGCTGCTACGTGCCGAGGCGCTGGATCTGGAAAATCGCGCCTCCGAAGCCAAGGCCGTACGGCTGGACAGTCTGGGATGGGCGCGGTACGGATTTGGCTCTGATTGGGCCGTGCGGGCCAAGCTGCGCGAAATCGCATCCCTGAACCCGCTCAAAGGATAGCCCGCGAACACGAAGGGTGATGGAATGATAGTAATCGGGCTTGCGATACTGGGGGCGATAATCGGCGGGTTGACCGCCAGAAAACGCCGCGGAAACCGCAAGGATATCGCCCAATACGCCGTTGGCTACGCGATGGCCTTTCTGATCGTCGGCATGTTCCTGACCGTCATCATCGACCGGCTGGCAAGCTGATGTTCCTGCCCTTCTTTGAGCAGCTGCGCGCCCATAAGGTTCCCGTTTCCATGCGGGAATTCTTGGCGTTTCTAGATGGCATGTCCGCAGGCCTTGCGACCTACGATGTCGAGGCCTTCTACTATCTGGCACGCGTCAGCATGGTTAAGGACGAGCGCAACATCGACAAGTTCGATCAGGCCTTCGCTGCGTCTTTCTCGGGGCTGGAAAGCATCACCGCTGAGCAAGTGCTCGACGCGGTCGACATTCCCGAGGAATGGCTGCGCAAGATGTCCGAAAAGCACCTCACAGACGCTGAAAAAGCCGAGATCGAGGCCATGGGTGGCTTCGAGAAGCTGATGGAGACGCTCAAGGAACGTCTCAAGGAGCAGCAAAACCGCCATGAGGGCGGCAGCAAATGGGTCGGCACGGGCGGCACTTCCCCCTTCGGCGCCTACGGCTACAATCCCGAGGGCGTGCGCATCGGCCAGAAGGAAGGTCGCCACGGCAAGGCTGTGAAGGTCTGGGATAAACGCGAATTCCGCAATCTCGACGATAGCGTGGAGCTTGGCACCCGCAACATCAAGGTGGCGCTCAAGCGGCTGCGCCGTTGGGCACGCGATGGCGCACAGGAGGAGCTGGACCTGAACGGCACCATCCGCTCCACCGCCGAGCATGGCTACCTCGACGTGAAAACCCGACCCGAGCGGCGCAATGCGGTGAAGGTTTTGCTTTTTCTCGACGTGGGCGGCTCCATGGATCCGCACATCAAAGTGGTCGAGGAGCTTTTCTCCGCCGCGCGGTCGGAATTCAAGCACATGGAGTATTTCTACTTCCACAACTGTCTCTACGAGGGCGTGTGGCGTGACAACCGGCGCCGCTGGGACGCGCAAACCCCCACCCACGAAATCCTGCGCACCTACGGCCCCGATTACCGCTGCATTTTCGTGGGCGACGCCAGCATGTCCCCCTATGAGATCGCCTATCCGGGCGGTGCGAACGAGCACTGGAACCCCGAGGCCGGCTCCGTCTGGCTCAACCGCGCGCGCGAGCAGTGGAAATCAAACCTCTGGATAAATCCCATCCCAGAGAAATACTGGTCCTACACCCAGTCGATCACGATGGTGCAGGAGATCTTCGGGCAGGACGCGATGGTCCCAATGACCCTCGAAGGATTGTCTCGCGGCATGAAAACCCTCACCAGATAATGTTGTGACGCCAAGTCTATGGAACGACCCGCGATCTTACGCGTTTGTCCGTGAACTTAGATTTGATGGAAGGAAACATCATGGCGATCAAGAAATCCGGCTCCGCACATTGGGAAGGCAATCTGAAAAAGGGCAAAGGCTCAGTTTCTACCGAGACACAGGTATTGAAAGACCAGCCATACGGCTTCAACACCCGTTTTGAGGATGGCAAAGGTACCAACCCCGAAGAACTCATCGGTGCCGCGCACGCATCCTGCTACTCGATGGCACTTTCGATGATCCTCGAAGGTCACGATCTTGTAGCAGACAGCATCGACACCAAGGCGACAGTCCATCTCGAAGAAAAAGACGGCGGCTTTGCGGTTACGAAAGTCCATCTAGACGTCACCGCCAGCATTCCCGGCGCCACACCGGCGCAGTTCGAGGAGGCGACGACGGCCGCAAAGGAAAACTGCCCGATCTCCAAGCTGCTGACAGCAGAGATCACAATGGACGCGAAATTAGTCTAGCTTACCAAAGCGCCAATGTCTGCAGTACCAGCAGAAAAAGCGCGGCAGCAGCCCGCGCTTTTTTCGTGCCTGGCGTCCAGCTCCCGCGACCATCAAGCCCCTTGCCTCAGTCACCGCTGCCTCCATATTACACGTATGATAAAAATTCTCCCCATTCTGCTTGCAGTACTCTACGGCCTTGTCATGTACCGCTTTTCGGTATGGCGTACGGGGCGTGAGCTTGACGAGCAATCGACCGTCTTGGCCGATCCAAAACTCGTAGCGATGAGCAAGCAGATGGCCAAAGCGCTGGAAATCCCCCGCATCAACGTGCACATCTATGAGATCGAGCCGGTCAACGGTCTCGCCGCTCCAGATGGACGCATCTTTATCACCCGCGGATTCTACAACAAATTTCGCGCGGGCGAGGTGACGGCGGAGGAGCTGGCGTCCGTTATTGCTCATGAACTGGGCCATGTCGCCTTGGGCCACTCGCGCCGCCGCATGATCGACTTTTCCGGCCAGAACGCCATGCGCGCGGCCCTCGGCATGGTGCTGAGCCGCTTCATCCCCGGCATAGGCATCTGGATCGCGAGTATGCTGACCTCGCTGCTGGCGGCGAAACTCTCGCGCAGCGACGAGTTCGAGGCGGATGCCTATGCCGCCGCCCTGCTGACCAAAGCTGGCATCGGGATCGACCCGCAGGTATCACTGTTCCGCAAACTTGACGCCCTCACAAAAGCGGGAGGGGGTCGTGCGCCTGCGTGGCTGATGACCCACCCCAAGACCGACGAGCGTATCGCGGCTTTGACCAAGATGCAGTTGAAATGGGACACTTAATTCAAAGCCTTATTGCGCGAAGCTAATGCAAAGATTTAAGATGTGAGCGCTTTGCCCAGACGTGGCATTCGCGCTTTTTTCATCAAAGATCGCATGTTCCAATCCTCGCCCGACAGCCTGCGCGCCTCGGCCACCACAGCTTGCGCCACATCTATGACCACTTCAGGTGCAGCATGGAAATGGCCGAGCAAAAACGCATCGGGATCATTCCGGCTCAGCCCTTCCTCGGCTAGGATACCGCGTGGAAAATCCTTTGCGTTCATCGTGATGATCCCATCCGCATTGCCGCTGATCGCGGCAGCCAATACATGGATGTCATTGCCATCGGGCAGCCAAAGCCGCGCTTCCAGCCCGGCATGAGGCGGAATGCTCGCGGCAGGCCACGCCGCCTGCACCATCGCCACCTCGCCGCGCGCCTGCGCTTCGCCCTGCGGTCCCAGCTTGCGCGCTGCCAGCGCCCATTCCTCCAGAATACGCGCCGACCACAGCGGTGTGTAGGCGCCGGTGGCAGCGACGCCAAGCAACATCTCCCGCATCACGGTGGGATAGATCACACAGGCGTCGAGCAGCATCTTCATCGGGTTATAGGTGGAAAAACAGCGATTTGAGATAGCCGCTCTCGGCCAGTTGCGGCAACTGCGGATGGTCCGCGCCTGCAAACCCCGTGTGGATCAGCGCAGGACGCCGCCCCGCACGGCCGATCCCGCGCACCGATGCCCCCCGGAACGCTGTCAAATCTGCGGCGTGCGAACATGAACACAATCCCAGAATGCCACCTTCAGCCACCAGCGGCGCCGCTAGTCGTGCGATCCGCTCGTAGGCGCGCAGGCCCGCTTCGAGTGCGGGTTTTGCTGGTGCGAAAGCGGGCGGATCACAGATGATCAAATCAAATTCAGCGCCCTCGGCGCGCAAGGCGGTCAGCACGTCGAACGCATCGCCTTGGCGGATGCTCACTTTGTCGGAGACGCCCATCGCTGCAGCCCCCTCTTGGGCAAGCGCGAGCGCGGGTGCGGAGCCATCGATGCACAACGCCGATGTGGCCCCGGCAGCCACCGAAGCCAAACCAAACCCGCCCACGTGGGCAAACACATCCAGCACCCGCGCCCCGCGCGAGAGCGACGCGGCAAAGGCGTGATTGGGTCGCTGATCGTAGAAAATACCGGTTTTCTGCCCCCCTGTGAGGTCGGCCATATAGGTCGCACCGTTCATCAGCACAGGAACAGCCGCGTCAGGCGCACTGCCCGCCAGAACCCCGCTTACATCGTCGAGACCCTCTAGGCTGCGCGTGCGGCCTGACGCGTTCTTGAGAACGTTCACAACCCCCGTCACTTCGATCAGCGCCGCTGTGAGGGGCTCGATCAACGCATCGGACCATGCCGCATTGGGCTGGATCACGCATGTATCGCCGAAGCGGTCGATGATCACACCGGGAAGGCCATCGGCCTCCGCGTGGACTAGCCGATAGAAAGGCGCGTTATACATCCGCTCCCGAAGGGCCAGGGCGCGCCGCAAATGCCGCGCCATCCAATCCTGATCGATCACAGCCGCCGGATCGGGGTCCATCATGCGTGCGATGATCTTTGAATTGATATTGACCGTCACCACGCCCAAAGGCTGGCGCAGGCTATCCTCAAGCACCGCCATCGCGCCGAGGGCAAGCCCCTTGGTGCGCCGGTCGGTCACAAGCTCGTTGGCATAGACCCAAGGTGCGCCATGCCGGATGGCACGGGCGTTGGCCTTGGGCATCAGGCGAACCACGGGAAGAGGGGCGGATACGGAAAAGGGCGCTACTGTCATAGCGCCCTTCCCTAATCGCTTCCCACGGGGAGGGAAAGCCTAGAGTCTGTTGACCAGCTGGTAAAAGCCCAGCGAGGCATTGGTATATCCTTCGGGCCGGCTCAGTTCCTGACGGATCACCTCGCCGAGATGGCCTGAGATCCGGACCTTCTGTGTCAGGCCACGGGCTTCGGCGTTCAGCGCTTGCTGGCCACCGAAGGCATCCAGATCGGTCGCGACACGCCGCGGCTCGGACAGCGGTTGCCCGGTGTTACCGTCGCGCAGGACCATGTTGAACACAACGTGATGCACGCCGCCGATGGTATAGCGCGCCTTTTCGCTCAAAGCATGAAAGCGCACCACTTCGATGTCGAGGATCACGGGGACCGGCCCGGTGAAGGACGCGGTGCCGGCAGTCATCGCATCATACATGATCCTGGCGACCTGTGCATGGCGATTGCCCATCGGGTCCTCGCGCCAGACGATATCGCCATAGGGATAATAGCGGTTTGCTTCGGACACGCGCAGTTTCGTGGGTACGCTGACGTTGATCTGTGCGACGTTGATTTGCTGCAAAATAGCTTCGGGCAGGATGGTCTGCGACTGCTGCTCACCTGCCGAGATGGTCCGGACGCTGCTCGGCTGGGCCGGATCCGCCATGAAATTGACCGTGCCCGAGGTGGTTTGCCCCGTGAGAGGTGCAGCGCGGGTGACCACATCAGCCGCACCGCAAGCGCTCAACGCGACACCGATGCTCAACGTCGCTACCATTTTCATCATCTTCATCACACGCTCCTCGGGTCCATGGACCTGCACTTGATTACAGCATCTTTGTGACGGAGGAATGAGGCGGGTTTGAGACAAACTAGCGCCAGACTTGGCACAAATTCAGGGTAATTCATCAGTTCAGTGATGCAAGATGCCCCGCGCGCGGATCAATCGCGCTTGCGGCTGCGCCAACCGCCGCGCCTGCGCGGGGTCGCGATCACGTGCATGCCCTCGCCGAGAACTTCCGACATCGGATGGCCCGGATCGCGGCCATAGGTCTCCAGCAGCACCCGCAGAGCGGCCTGTGTGTCGCGACCGGGCTCAAGGCTCAACGCCCAGTCCAGAAAGATCGTCCGGCATTCAGGCTTGGTGATTCCATCGATGCGGTAAGCCTCGTAGATCAGGCCCTTCGGGTCCTCGGGTGTACCTTTTTGCATCATGCCTCTCCGGCGGAATAAGGGTGCAGCGCTGCGGTAATGATCGCATCCGCGTCGGCATAGATCTGTGCCAGACGCGCTTGAAAGAGTTCCGCAGTGTCGTCTTGCCCGCAAATGTCCACGGCGGCAAACACGAAACGCCGAGTGGCGCTGCGCAGGGCGTCCAGATTGAGCGGCCGCGAGGACAGCAGCCGCGTGGCCGATTGTAGCGCCCATAGCCGCGCATAGGCGTCGGCCAGTACCTCCTCGCCGCGCGCATCCATCAGCCCCGCAGCCCGCGCCGCCGCCAGCCCTGCGGGAATGTCACACGCCGCCGCCCCGCCAATCAGCGCCCCCGCCTGGGCAAAAAGCTCGATGTCTTGCAAGCGCCCCGCCCCGATCTTGGCATCCAGCACCCCCCCGGCCGCTTTCGCGCCGGCAATGCGCGCGCGCATCTGTGCGGTCTGGGTGCAGACATGGGCGATCTCGTGGGGCGCGCGCAGAATATCACAGCGCAGCGCTTCGACCCGCTCTGCGAGTTCATCCGGCCCTGCAATCACCTGCGCCCGGGTCAGCGCGAGATGCTCCCAGACCCAAGCCTCCTCGCGCTGGTAGCTGGCAAAGCTGCCGATCGACGTGGCCACCGGCCCCTTGTTGCCCGAAGGCCGCAGCCGCAGATCGAGCTCGTAGAGTCGTCCCTGCGCCATTGGCGCGCTCATCGCGGTGATCATGGCCTGTGTGAGCCGCGCGTAATACTGGCGCGCGGGCAAGGGCCGCCTGCCCTCCGACGTCTCGACCCCGTCCGCATCGTAGATTACGATCAGATCCAGATCCGACTGCGCAGTGAGCCGTCCGGCGCCCAACGATCCCATGCCCACGATCACCGCCCCCTTGCCTGGCGGCGGACCGTGGCGGCGCGCCATCTCGGCAATCACCACGGGCCAGAGCGCACGCAGCACCGCGCGCGCCAGATCACTATACTGCTCGCCAGCCTGCGCCCCGTCAGTGAGGCCACGCAAATGATGCACACCGATGCGGAAATGCCACTCGCGCGCCCAGGCCCGCGTGCCGTCAAGTTGCAACTCATAGTCATCGAGCGCGGCCAGCCGCGCATCCAGATCGGCGCTCAGCGCATCCTGCCCGGGCCAGTCGGCAAAGAAATCGCCCCCGATCACGGCGTCGAGCACGCTCGCGTTGCGCGACAGATGCGCCGCCAGCATTGGCGAGACGGATACGATGGTGATCAGCAGATCGCCCAGCTGTGGATTGGCCTTGAGAAGCGAGAAGAGCTGCACGCCCGCTGGCAGGCCGGCAAGAAATCCGTCAAAGGCCAGAAGCGCCTCGTCGGGCTTGTCCGCCTGCGCCAGTCGCGCCAGCAATTCAGGCTTCAGCCGGTTGAAAATCTCGGCGCCCCGCTCGGAGCGTAGCGCGGGATAGGCATGCCAGCCATCCATCACGGATGTATCGAAATCATGCGATGCGGGCGGCGGGGCCTGCTCCCTGCGTGTCTCCGTGAAGAAGCCTTCGGTGATCTCGTGGACCGCAGCCAAGCGCTGGTGCAAAGCGCCCTCCAGTTCCGCCACATCCATATCCATCAGCGCTGCGATCCGTGCCATGCCGTCGGGCGATTTGGGCAGCGTGTGGGTTTGGGCATCGCGCACCATCTGCAACCGGTGCTCGACCGTACGGTGGAATGTGTAGTGATCGCGCAGCGCGTCCGCCGCGTCCTGCGGCACCCAGCCCTTTTGCGCCAGCACCTGCAGACCCGCCTTGGTGCCACGCACCCGCAGATCCGGATCGCGCCCGCCCGCGATGAGCTGCCGGGTCTGGGTGAAAAACTCGATTTCCCGGATCCCGCCACGTCCCAGCTTCATATTATGGCCCGGCAGCGTGATCGGCCCGCCCAGCCCTTTATGTTCGCGGATCGCGAGGCGCATGTCATGTGCGTCCTGTATGGCCGCAAAATCAAGATGCTTGCGCCACACGAACGGGCGCAGCGTCTGCAAGAATCCCTCGCCCACTCCGATATCACCCGCACAGGGGCGCGCCTTGATGTAAGCCGCGCGCTCCCATGTGCGCCCCAAGCTTTCATAATACCGCTCCGCCGCAAGCAAGCCGACGCAGACCGGCGTGACCGCAGGATCAGGCCGCAGCCGCAGATCCGTCCGAAAGACATAGCCCTCTGCGGTAATCTCGCCGAGGCTCGCAGCCATTGCACGGGTCGCCTTGATCAGCCCCGCGCGCGCCTCCTGAAAATCGTCGTGGTCATAGCGGGCTTCGTCAAAGAGGCAGATCAGGTCGATGTCGGAGGAATAATTGAGCTCACCTGCGCCCATCTTGCCCATGGCAAGAACGGTCATGCCACCACCAGACGCTGCATCCTCCTCGCGTAGCCCCGGCAGCTTGCCCCGCCTGATCTGCGCGCCGATAGCAACCCGCAGCGCCGCTTGCGCCGCCGCATCCGCATAGGAAGTCAGTGCGCCCGTCACCTCCTCCAGCGACCACGCACCACCCAGATCGGCGAGCGCGGCCAGCAGCGCCACGCGCCGCTTTCCCTGCCGCAAGCCGCTGTTGACCGTATCCGCCTCCAGCGCTGCAGCGTCCTGTACCAATCGGGCCAGTGCCGCCTCCGGCCCATCGACAGCCCCCTCCAGCCAGGCAGCCTCTTTTACCAAGAGCGCCCCCAGATAGGGAGAAAGCCCCGCAGCGCCCGACAGCAAGGGGCGCAGCGCCGCATCAAAGCGGCCTACCGGCACATCGCTATCGCCCGCCCCGTCGAACCGGGGGCAGCGTGTCAGGCGATCGGAGAGAGAAACAGCTTTCATGGTGCCACAGTTGCCCGCGCCACTGCGCGCGTCAATGGCAAGTGCAGCTAAAATATTTCCTCACAAACATCTGTTCTGCATATATAAACTCAAAAAATGTAAATATCCTTCACATATCCTCTTGCAAAAATTCTCACCATTCCCAAATTGAGTGATGTGAAAGGCATTTACATTAATCTCCTTTCTCCGGTGAAGCGTCCCACATCCGGGCCGCACACCGCCACCGAAAAAGGGAAACCAATGACAACGATGACCGACACGACCTCCTACACCTCCTCACGACGCGGCAATGAGAACTGGCTCAAGCGCGCTGAAAATTGGCTCGATGCGCGTGGCAAGGGCGCATGGATCGCCGCAATGGTGCTGGGGTTCATTATTTTCTGGCCCGTGGGCCTTGCCCTGCTGGCCTATATGCTCTGGAGCAAACGCATGTTTTCATCCTCCCCCCGATGCAGCAGCCGCAGCACGTCACGGTTCACCATGAACCGCCCCACAGGCAACGCCGCTTTTGACGCCTACAAGGCCGATACCCTGCGCCGCCTGCAAGAAGAGCAAGACAGCTTCGAGAGTTTTCTGGAGCGCCTGCGCGCCGCGAAGGACAAATCCGAGTTCGACGCCTTCATGGACGAGCGGGCCACCCGCAAGGACGACACATCCGAAGCGTAAGCTTGACAGCACCGCTGCGCCCTCCCACATCGGGAGGGCGTTCCTATGATTTCCCAATGAAAGCCTGTCATGACCCCTGATCCCGACGTCCAGCCACAGTTCTACGACGGTGTACCCACCAAACGCCTTCTGGCCTGGGTAGTCGATATCCTCGTCATAGCGGCCCTCACGGTCCTGGCGGTCCCTTTCACCGCATTCATCGGGCTTTTCTTTCTGCCGCTTTTGTTCATGGTGCTCAGCTTTGCTTACCGTGTTGTCACCCTCACCCGCGGCTCGGCCACTTGGGGCATGCGCCTGATGTCGATCGAGTTGCGGACCAGCGACGACGCGCCCTTCGATCTGTCACAGGCGTTTTTGCACACACTGGGCTATTCGTTCTCGCTGGCGATGGCGCCTTTGCAACTGGTTTCCGTCGTGCTTATGCTCAGCACGGAGCGGCGACAGGGTCTCACCGATTTGGCGCTCGGCACCGTTGCGCTCAACCGCCGCGCCTGATCAAGATATCGTCCCGTAACCTCCCCAAATTTAGGGTTTGCCCCCGGCGCGCTGCAAGCTATCGTATCGATTGAGAAACCAGAGGGACCCCGCCCATGCGCCACACCCTTCCCATCGCGCCGCAGTTCTATGTGACGGCACCTCAGCCCTGCCCCTATCTGGAGGGGCGGATGGAGCGTAAGCTGTTCACAGCATTGCAGGGCGAGAACGCGGAGACGCTGAACAACAGCCTGTCTGGTCAGGGTTTCCGGCGCAGCCAGAACGTTCTCTATCGTCCGTCCTGTGCCGACTGCGCGGCCTGTCTGTCCGCCCGCATCGATGTATCGAAGTTCAAACCAAGCAAAAGCCAGCGCCGCACGATCAAGCGCAACGCACATCTCAAACGCCGCGCAACCTCGCCTTGGGCTACAGAAGATCAGTATGAACTCTTCCGCCGCTACCTCGACAGCCGCCACGCGGATGGCGGCATGGCGGATATGGATGTGTTCGAATTCGCCGCCATGATCGAGGAAACGCCGATCCGCAGCCGCGTGATAGAATACACCGATCCATCAACATCCCAGCTTGCCGGCGTTTGCCTCACGGATGTCCTGGGCGATGGCGTGAGCATGGTCTACTCCTTCTATACGCCCGACCGCCCCAGCGACGGCTTGGGCAACTACATCATCCTCGATCATATCGAGATCGCCCGCGATGCGGGGCTGCCTTACGTCTATCTGGGCTATTGGGTGCCCGGCAGCCGGAAGATGGGATACAAGGCCAAATTCTCGGGCCTCGAAGTGTTCATGGGCGGCGCGTGGCACCGCATGAGAGATCCCGAAGCCTTCGAGCTCGAAAAGCACCCGCTCGGCAATGATCCGATCGCCGAACAGGTCGCCAACATCTCCTTGCCTGATCTGAGCCCCAAACGCGGCTGAACCGCGGGCGCGCGACCGATTGTCAGACAGCCCCTTCAATTGCCCATTTGAATTCAAATATTGCAACTCGCCGTACACGCAGGCGTCCTCCTGATGCACCGTCCTCGCCGGATTGCGCGATTTAACTCACATTTCGCTCGCACCACCAAAACGCGGCCCAATGCAAAAAAGGGCGCCCCAAGGGGCGCCCTTTTGATCTGTCAACGGATCCATGCGCCTAGGGGATCAGGTCCGGTATGATCGTCACGATCGACGGGAAGAACCACAACAGTCCAAGCGCGCCCACCTGGATCATCACAAAGGGGATGATCCCACGGTAGATGTGCTGTGTCGTCACGCTTGGCGGCGCCACCCCGCGCAGATAGAACAGTGCAAAGCCGAAAGGCGGTGTCAGGAACGATGTCTGCAAGTTGACCGCGATCATGATCGTCACCCACTTGGGATCGAACGATCCGCCGTAAATCACCGGTCCCACGATGGGCACAACGATGTAGATGATCTCGAGGAAGTCGAGTACGAAACCCAGCACGAACAGCACCAGCATCACGATCAGGAAAACCTTCAGCTCGTTGTCAAAGGATTTCAGGAACTGCTGGATATAGTGCTCGCCACCGAAACTGATCACGACGAGGTTCAGCAACTGCGAGCCGATGAGGATCGTGAACACCATCGAGGTGACTTTGGCCGTCTCGCGCACCACAGGCGTCAAGACGCCGTTGACGAACAGGATGTAGCAGCTGAACAGCAGACCGAAGACTGCGTAGAGATAAGCGCCGTAGGCTACGAAGAACGCCACCCAGTTCTCAAAACCCACATTGTCCTGATTGATGCGCAAATCGAAATTCACGCCGACCAAGATGCAGATGATGATCGCCAGGGTGGACCAGATGATCACCTTGGGCGAGCGGTCAAGATCCTTGAGCTTGCGGTAGGCTGCCAACATGATCGCACCACCCGCACCCAGCGCAGCAGCGGGAGTGGGATTGGTGATCCCGCCTAGGATCGATCCCAGAACGGCGACGATCAGCACGAGCGGTGGAAATACCACGCGGATAAGCTCGTTCTTGGCGCACAGCTTGGTCGCATAGACCACACCATACATCACCGCCACGAACGGCAGCGTCATCAGCAGCACCATCATGCCCGGCGTCGTGGTCGGCGAGACCAGCAACAAATCGACGAGCAGCAACAGCAAGATCCCGATGCCGCCGATTAGCAGCGGCCGAGTGTCCGCGGAGGGCGAGACGCCGCGCGCTGTCGTCATGATCAGCGCGAGCATGATCATCAGCACGGCGATACCTGTCCCGATGGGCGCGGCGCTGTCGATCTTGGCGGCCTGTGCTGCGGCGAATTCTTCCTCGGTGAGGCGCGCGCTCTGCGTGAGGCCGCCCGCATCGTTGATCACCTGCTGCTGTTGCAGGGCGAGATCCCAGCGTTCCTGACCGTGTAGCTCGATCATGGCGGCTTTGCATTCTTCCCCCACGTTGGTCCGCAGCGTGGCGCTCTCGCCGATGTCAGAGAAGCTGGAAATCCGCGTATCCTGAGATCCGACGACACCGAGGGTGCCAAGAACGATCGTACCGACGATGATCAGTACCGGCGCACCGGCAAACCATGTGAAGGCTTCAGAGCGCGTCACGGGCTCCGCATTGGTCGAACCAAGCGTGACCGCAGGCGCTTTCGAGGGATTGAAAAGCGCATAAGCGAAGGCATAAAGCCCGTAGAGCAGCGCCAGCATGATACCTGGCAGCAGTGCCGCCTGAAAGAGCGTGCCCACGGAAACCACGGCAGGCTCGCCCAGATAGGTCAACGCATCTGTACAGCCGAACGACGAAGCGCGCGCTTCCTGCGCCGAGGAATAGAGATCCCCCGCCAGCGTTCCGAGCAGAACGATCACGATAGAGGGCGGAATGATCTGCCCCAGCGTTCCCGACGCAGCGATAACCCCGGTCGCCAGTTCCGGCGAGTAATTGTTGCGCAACATGGTCGGCAGCGCCAGCAGGCCCATCGTCACCACAGTCGCGCCCACGATGCCCGTGGAGGCAGCAAGGAATGCCCCCACGACCACAACCGACACGGCCAGACCGCCGGGCAGCGGGCCGAACACCTTGGCCATCGAAGTCAGCAGATCATTTGCGATCTTGGAGCGCTCCAGCGTGATGCCCATCAGGACGAACATCAGAACCGCCAGCAGCGTCTCAATGGATTGCCCCGCCAGAACACGCTCATTCATGCGGTTGACCACGAACGACACGTTGCGGTCCATCGCCACTTCCCAGCCCATCGGGAACACAGGCTCTCCGATGCGCGGCAATTCAGGGTACCGGAAGACCGATATCGCGTCTTCCCTGATTCCCGAATTCAGCAGAACACGGTAGGCATCAGACGATGTATCGATCGCCTGATGAATCAGCAAACCAGCGCTGTCCATCGCGGCGATGATACCGAAGGAGATCATTCCCGCGCCTCCGATGGCGAAAGCCACCGGAAAACCGGACAAAATGCCGCCAAAAAGGCACACAAATACGATGATCAGGCCGACCTCGACCCCATCCAGACCAAAAAACATTAGTGTGCTCCCTCATAGGCTTCTTCGCCATCGCCAAGGGTGTCCTTGTCGAGATATTTACCTTCGCTCTCCTCACCCTCGCGCAGTTCGCACCAAGAGCGGTAGAAGATCGCAATCGCCTGCAACATCACCAGCACACAGAAAAGGCACAGCAATATCTTGAACAGGAAATAGCCGTTGAAACCGTTGGGCGAGAAGCCGATGGTTTCGACGTTCCACTTCAGCAGGCGTGATTTTCGCAGCAGCAGTTCAAGGGAATCAGATGCCGACGGGTTCGGTGTAACCAGATGCCGCCACAGGAAGAACCAGCCGTAAAGCCATGTCACGATGGCGAAAGGCATCATGAAAAACACCGCGCCAAACATATCGACAATCTTTTTGGTGCGGAATTTCGCACCGGCGTAAAATAGATCGACCCGCACATGCCCGCCCTGCACAAACGTGTAGGACACGCACAGGCACACGACCATGGCATTGTAGAGCTTAAGCTCTTCGCCGAACCAGCTGATATCGAACTGGAGCGGAATGCCGAAGCCGATGGAGATGTCGGGCCGCGTAAAGATCCGCTGCATAAATACGATGATGATCTGCTGGATCACCATGATCAGACCGGCCCAGGCGAAAAGACGCCCCAGACCGTTGGCAAACCCTTCGAGCCCGCGCACCACGCCCCACATGATTGCGCGTTTGCGAATCCCCACGATCGTGAGGATCACAAGACCGACAGCGAGCACAAAGAAAAGCTCGGTAGACGCGCCATAATAGATGAAACGCATCATTGCCTCGCCGTTGCTCCAATCGAGCCACATGCCCGGGTTGAGAACGGCAGCAAAGAAGTTATAAAAAGCCTCGAGGACGTTGCCCGTCAGAAACTGGAGCGTGCCGCTATCCTGGAACTTATCAAGACAGCTGAGGTCCGCACCCTCGGCTGCACGGAAAAACCCCGAACAAACAATATCGTCAGCCATGTGTCCCCTCCCCGGGTCACGCCATCACGGGCGTGTTCTCGTCTTGCACCTTTGGTGCGCATTATGGTCGTTTTCATCCACTATTGCATGCCATGCCGTCGGGATGCCAGCACTCTCCGGCGGCCAGTACTGGCGGTCGGCGGCGCCGGGTCGCAAAACAGGGGCCGCGATCTGTCGCGGCCCCTGAAATGTCGAATTACATGCTGCGGCGAACACGCTCGCGCTGCTCGACGTAGAAGGCATCGGACTTCGACAGCCATTCGGCCGAGGCAGTCAGCGATTCCTCGAAGCTGGCACGTGTGCGCGCGAACAGCTCGTCGCCCATGTTCTCGTCCATGACCTCGGCGGAGGCACGGCCGAACGCATCCCAGACATCATCCGAGAACTGCATGGTTTTCACGCCCTGCTGCTGCAAACGGGCCAGTGCCGCACCGTTGTTGGCCAGTGTTTCGGCCAGCTGCGTGTGCGTTGTCGCCATGGATGCGTACTCGATGATCTTCTGGTGCGCCGGTGACAGCTCGTTGAAGACGTCGAGGTTCACGGCGGCGGTCAAAGCAGAGCCTGGCTCGTGGAAGCCGGCGGTGTAATAAACTTTCGCGACTTCCTGGAAGCCCGCGCGCTCGTCCGCGAAGGGCCCGACCCACTCGAGGCCGTCCAACGCGCCCGAGGAGAGCGCCTGATAGAGTTCGCCACCTGGAATGTTCTGGACGGAGGCGCCCAGCTTGCCCAGAACCTGACCGCCAAGACCGGGCATGCGGAATTTCAAACCGTTGAAGTCTGCCGCTGAACCGATCTCGTTCCGGAACCAGCCGCCAGACTGCGAACCGGAGTTACCCGCGTTGAACATCTTCATGTTGAAGATCTCGCCCACTTCGTTGTGCAGCTCATGGCCGCCACCGTGCAGGTACCAGTTGGTCACTTCCTGCGCCGTGCCACCGAATGGAACGGCAGTATAATAGGCGAACGACGGGTGCTGGCCGATAAAATAATAGTCGGCGGAGTGATACATGTCGGCCTGGCCGGAGGAGACGGCGTCGAACACTTCGAACGCGCCTACAAGCTCGCCTGGAGCTTTTTTGTCGATGGTCAGCGTGCCATCGGACAACTCGTTGACCATGTTGTTGAGGTAGGTGGCCGCATCGTCCAGCACGGCGAAGCCGCGCGGCCATGATGTGACCATCGTCAAGGTACGGTTGCCTTGGGCATAGGCGGGTGCTGCGAGCGTGGTGGCAGCGGCGGCGGTGCCGCCGAGTGCAGATGTCTTCAGAAATGAACGACGATCCATAAAGGTATCCTCCCGGGATTATTTCGCCCACGCGGATTTGGCCCGCACGGGTCGTTTCAAGTGGCCCAACATTACCCAGCCGCTGCGAATTGGAAATACCTACTACTGCGTAGAAACACTGAAAATGCGCGCTCTGAATGATGAAATTTGCGGCAATTTCGGACTGTTTTCGTATGCGCTTCAGCGTGAGCGGGAATTCAGGCCCACAAGTGCGTGTACGCTTAGGCTTTGATTACAGCGCGGATAAGGCGTATCGAATCGATATGTTATTGCACCGACTGCGCCTTTCGATCTCTTACGGGCAAAAGCTGATGCTTTTGGCCTCCGTCCCGCTGATCGTGGCGGTGGCGGCGATCGCCTTCGTGGTCGCGGCCCAGTCGCGCGCGCTGGCCGACCGCGAGGTCAATGCCCTGGAGACCCAGCTCATCGAGGCCAAGAAGGCCGAGCTGCGCAACTACGTCACGCAGGCGCGCAACGGGTTCTACTTTATCTACGGCTCCGCCGCCCCCGACGACGAGGAAGCAAAACAGCGCGTCTCCCAGATTCTCTCTGCGATGATCTACGGCGAGGAAGGCCAGTTTTTCGTCTATGATTATGACGGTACTGCCATCGTCTCCCCGCGCGAGACCGACCGCATCGGCCGCAATTTTCGCGGCGAAAGCGATGGCGAGGGGCACCCCGTCGTCGACCGCCTGATCGAGATCGCGCGCTCCGGCGACGGCTATTACACCTATCTGTGGCCGAAACCCTCCACAGGGGTACCCGCGCGCAAGATCGTCTACGTCACGTCCTTTCCCTCGTGGCAGTGGGCCGTGGGCACGGGCGTGTTCATCGACGATATTCTTGCCACGGTCGCCACGGCACGCGCCGAAGTCGAGGACCGTGTAGACCGTACGTTCATCTATATCGGGGCGATTGCGCTGATGGCGCTGCTGGTCGTGTTCGCCACCGGTCTGGGCCTCAATCTGCGCGAGCGCCGCCTCGCGGATGCCAAGCTCAAGAAGCTCACCCAACGCGTTTTCGATGCGCAGGAAGAGGAGCGCGGGCGCGTCGCGCGCGAACTGCATGACGGGATCAGCCAGATCCTTGTCGGCGTGCGCTATGCGCTCGACAACGCGCGCCGCCGCCTCGATCGCGGTGATCCGCAGGCGGGCGCGCCGCTGGCCAAGGGCATCGCAACACTGGGGGAGGCGATCTCGGAGGTTCGCCGGATCAGCCGCGATCTGCGCCCCGGTGTGCTTGATGATCTGGGGCTGGGCCCTGCCCTGCGGATGCTGGCCGATGAATTCGGCGAGCGCACCGGCACGCAGATGGATTTCACCACGGTCGTGTTCCGCAACCGTTTGGACAGTGACGCCAAGATCGCCCTCTACCGCATCGCGCAGGAAGCCCTGACGAACATCGAGCGCCACGCAAACGCCACCCATGTGCGCATCGATCTGCGCGGTCACAAGCGCGGCGCGACCCTGCGCATCACCGATAACGGTACCGGCTTTGCCGCCAGCGCGCGCACCCCCGGTCTCGGCCTGCGCAACATGCAAGAGCGGATGGACCAGCTCGGCGGCCAGTTCTACCTGCGTGCCCTGCCCGGTAAAGGCGTCGAGATCGAAGCCACCGCCCCACTGACCCATATGCTCTCGCCCGATCCAGCCAACACGCCCGAGAAAGCGCCACCCAAACCCCGAAAGACAGCTGCATGAACAACCGTCTGCGCATCGTGATCGTCGACGATCACCCTATGGTCGCCGAAGGCATCCAGTCCATTCTGGAAAGCTACGACGATGTCGAAGTCGTCGGCACGCTGGGCGGCGGACGCGAGGTGATCGCGCAGCTTGAAACGCTCGATCCCGACGTGATCCTGATGGACCTCAACATGCCTGACATCGGCGGACTGTCGGCGACCGAGATCGTGCTCGAGCAGCGCCCCGGCACCCGCATCGTGATCCTCTCCATGCATGACAGCCCTGAATATATCTCCTCCGCGCTCAATCACGGCGCCATGGGCTATCTCTTGAAGGACGTGCCCACCGACGAGATCAAATTCGCCATCGATACGGTCATGCGAGGGGAAAGGTATCTTTGCACCGGCGCGCAGGGCTCGCTCACCCCAAAAAGCGGCGGCGCGCGTGAGACGCTCACCAACCGCGAGCAGACCATCCTGCTCCAACTTGCACAGGGCCAGTCCAACAAGGAAGTAGCCCTCGCTCTCGATATCTCCGTGCGCACGGTCGAGACACACCGCAAGAACATCAAGCGCAAACTCGGGATCTCCAGCACGGCAGGCCTCACCCGCTACGCGCTGGAGCATGGCGTACTGCAAGGCACCGGCGTCGATCTCTAACAGGCGCGGCCCTCCGGTCATCCTCTCGATTAGGCCCGCATCGGCCGTTTTTCGCCACAGGTAAGGAATACCTGCCTTCTGCGGCAACCGCTTTCATGCTATGGTTGTGGCCGAGGGTGTATTACGACCTTTTTATTTAAATAATTTTTTCAAACGAATACGGCCGCCCTCGTCCATTTTGACAAAGGGAATTTTCAAATGACAGCTTCACACGGATTATCGGGCTATGATGCCTATGTCGTCGATTGCGTAAATCATACACCAGAGGTTCTGCCGCAAACATTCGGGCGGCTCGGCCCACGCAACGCACTGTCTGGGATCGCACCCGACGGCACACCGTTTGACGATGCCTCGGTGCAAAAGGCATTCACCCAAGCGCTTGATCTGATGCGCGACAACGCCGACCGCGAGGATGGTCCCGCCGCGGCCGGCATGACCTTCTTCGGCCAGTTTATCGACCACGACGTGACACTGGACACGCAAAGCGCGATCGGCACGCGGATCGACCCGCGCTCGATCCGAAACGTGCGCACACCCGCGCTCGATCTCGATTGTGTCTACGGCGACGGCGACGAGGCGAGCCCCTTCCTCTATCACCCCGACCACCACGGCTTCATGCTGTTCGGCACCAAAGCCAACCCGCTCGATCTGGCCCGCAATGCGCACGGGACCGCGCTCATCGGCGATTTCCGCAACGACGAAAACCAGATCCTGAGCCAGCTTCAGGGCGCATTCGTGCAGATGCACAATATCCTGATGACCGCTTTGCAGGAAGACGACTCCATGGTGCCTGCGGCGTTCTCCGGCATCCGCGCAGAGGCGATGGCGCAGGGGATCAAGCCCGGGGGCGGCGTGTTTCAGGCCGCGCGGCGCATCCTGCGGCTGCATTACCAATGGCTCATCATGCATGATTTCCTACCCAGCTTCGTGGATGCGCATGTGCTCAAGGATATCGTGGCAAAATTCGCGGCGGGAGAACTGCCCAAGCCCTTCACCAAGGACAGCCCGATCATGCCGATCGAGTTTTCGGGTGCCGCATACCGCTTTGGCCACGCCACCGTTCAAAATGACTATGAGCTGAGCGAGACATCGGGCACGGTAAAACTGTTTGAGATGATGCGCCCAGAGTTCCGCCACCGCGACAAGGCGCTCAACATTTCGTTCACGAAGCTCTTCGATTTGCCCGGCAACGCAAAGTTCCAGCGCGCGCGCCCCGTAAGCCGTAAACTGGCGGGCTCGATTTTCAGTCTGCCCTTCATCAACGATCCATTGACCATCGCGGGTCGGCCGCTGAGCCTCGAGGACAGCCGCAAGCTGCCGCACCGGAATATCTTCCGCGACCGCATGACGCTCGAGCTTGCCTCGGGCCAGCAGATGGCGCGCCTGATGCACGTCGCGGAGATCCCCGCCCCCGAGGAGCTGACGGATCATGGCATCAGCAAAACGCCTCTGTGGTACTATTGCCTACACGAGGCCGAAAGCCACGGCGGCAAGCTTGGCCCCGTGGGCGGTACCATCGTGGCAGGCACGCTGCTGCGGCTGTTGGCGCTGGATCCAGATAGCCTGCTGTGCTCGGCGCATGATTTCCAGCCCTGGACGACGCTCGGCGCGTCCAAAAGCGGAAACTTCTCACTGGGACACATGCTGGCCTGCATCGAGGCGGGACGCGACCACATCGCCCACGCCGACGATCTGATTACGGGCTAGGTCCCGATCACAGCCCGAAAACCGGATGGCACGGGACGAAACTTCCGTGCCATTTTCCAAAAATGCGGCAATTTGCCACCCAGCAGCAACTTTCATAAAGAAAATTGATGCCCGGAGACATAAATTTATGCCAATTGCCTGTTGACGCCTCCAAACACCGCCCATAATGTCCCCAAACACAAATTGGGGTAATGGGTCATGTCGCACCTAGTCGTCATTGTAATAGAAATGCGCATGGGCCGATAACGGTAGACCATTTTTGACCCCATGCGCCCCCGACACTCTCGGGGGTTTTTTTATTTCAGACCTCAGCCGCAGAACAAGACCCCAACCGCCGCACAGCAAAAGGACCATGCAGATGACACGCCAGATGACCGGAGCGAAAATGATCGTTCAAGCCCTGATAGATCAGGGCGTCGATACCGTCTTCGGGTATCCCGGCGGTGCTGTGTTGCCAATCTATGACGAGATTTTCCAACAAAACAGCATCAAGCACGTGCTGGTCCGCCATGAGCAGGGCGCAGTTCACGCCGCCGAAGGCTACGCACGCTCCACCGGGAAGCCGGGTGTGTGCCTCGTGACCTCCGGCCCCGGTGCAACCAATGCCGTGACCGGCCTCACCGATGCTCTGATGGACAGCATCCCGATCGTCGTGCTTACGGGTCAGGTACCCACCTTCATGATCGGCTCTGACGCGTTTCAAGAGGCCGATACCGTCGGCATCACGCGCCCCTGCACCAAGCATAACTGGCTCGTCAAGGAAACCGACAGGCTCTCGGGCGTGATCCACGAGGCATTCCACGTGGCCCTTTCCGGCCGCCCAGGTCCGGTTCTCGTCGATATCCCGAAGGACGTCCAGTTCGCCACCGGCACCTATACGCCCAAGACGGCTGTGAAGTCCCACTACAAGCCCCAACTCAAAGGCGACATGGACGCAATCGTCGAGCTTGTCGAAGCGCTGGAAAAGGCCAAGAAGCCAGTGTTCTACACTGGTGGCGGCGTGATCAACTCGGGCCCTGCCGCAAGCCAGCTGCTGCGTGAACTGGTCGAGGCGACGGGTTTCCCGATCACCTCCACACTCATGGGCTTGGGATGTTATCCGGCTTCAGGCGACAAGTGGCTCGGCATGTTGGGAATGCATGGCACCTATCAGGCCAACATGGCGATGCACGGCTGCGATCTGATGATCAACGTCGGCGCGCGGTTTGACGACCGCATCACCGGCGTCGTCGACAAATTCAGCCCGAATTCGAAAAAAGCGCATATCGACATCGATCCCAGCTCGATCAATAAGGTTATCCGCGTCGATATCCCGATCATGGGCGATGTGGGCCACGTGCTCGAGGATCTCCTGAAGGTCTGGAAATCGCGCGGGCGCAAGACCAACTCCGAGGCAGTGGCCAAATGGTGGAAGCATATCGAGGCGTGGCGCGCCGTGGATTGCCTTAAGTTCGAACAGAAAGGCGCTGTTATCAAACCACAATATGCGCTGACGCGCCTGGAGGAGCTGACCAAGAAATACGACCGCTACATCTGTACCGAAGTCGGCCAGCACCAGATGTGGGCCGCGCAATATCTCGGCTTCGAGGATCCTAACCGCTGGATGACGTCCGGCGGCCTTGGCACCATGGGCTACGGCTTTCCGGCCTCGATCGGTGTTCAGATGGCGCACCCTGACGCGCTGGTGATCAATGTTGCCGGCGAAGCCTCGTGGCTGATGAACATGCAAGAGCTCGGTACCGCGATGCAGTATAAACTGCCGGTCAAACAGTTCATCCTCAACAACGAACGCCTCGGCATGGTGCGCCAGTGGCAGGAGCTGCTGCACGGTGAGCGTTACTCGTCGAGCTGGTCCGAGAGCCTGCCTGATTTCGTGAAGCTTGCCGAAGCCTTCGGTGCAAAGGGCATCCTGTGCTCCGATCCGGATACGCTCGACGATGCGATCGTGGAAATGCTGACCTACAAGGGTCCGGTCATCTTCGACTGTCTGGTGACCAAGCACGAAAACTGTTTCCCGATGATCCCGAGCGGCAAAGCGCATAACGAAATGATCATGGGCGAAGTCGATACGAGCACAGCGATTGATGCAGAGGGAAAGGTGCTGGTTTAGACCATGACAGAGCACTCCCCCGCCGTGCTGATGCCGAGATGGTGGCAGCTGTCCTCGACCGCGGTGCTCTATGCCGCCTACGGTTTGTGGCTGGTGCCGTTCGGTCTCTACTTCTGGGGTGGTGCCGATCTGCTATCGGCCGGCCTCTGGCTCATCGGGGTGCTGATTGCCCAATTCATTCTGGCCAAACTCATCGCGCTGATCGAGTTCATGGCCACCGCAAAGAAAATCGAAGACCTGCGCGCAGCCGAAGATGCGCTGGCGCACACTGGAGATAAAAACTGATGTCAGCCCTGAAAATCAAGAAAGGCGCGAACTCCCATTCCGCCTACAACCTGCGCCCCAATTTCTCGGACGTGGTGGAGCGTCACACCCTCGCGCTTCTCGTCGAGAACGAGCCGGGCGTTCTGGCGCGCGTCATCGGCCTGTTCGCGGGGCGCGGCTATAACATCGACAGCCTGACCGTCGCCGAAGTTGACCACACCGGACACCTGAGCCGCATCACCATCGTCACGCGCGGCACACCGCAGGTGATCGAGCAGATCAAGGCCCAGACGGGTCGGATCATCTCGGTGCGCGAGGTGCATGACCTCACCGTGGAGGGCGCAAGCGTCGAGCGCGAACTGGCGATGTTCAAGGTCGCGGGCACCGGTGACAAGCGGGTCGAGGCACTGCGTCTTGCCGATATCTTCCGCGCAAACGTGGTCGACAGCACGCTGGAAAGCTTTGTATTCGAAATCACCGGCGCGCCGGAGAAAATCGACGCTTTCGCCGATCTGATGCGACCGCTGGGCCTGATCGACGTGGCACGCACCGGCGTCGCGGCCCTGTCACGCGGAACCTGAGCGGCGCTGGCCCCTTAAGGGGCCGCGCACCACCATGTCGCGCCTGATCATTCCAAGTCGCTTCTGAGATGCGCAAGCCAGCGTGCGCGGTGCTACGATTCTCCTGACTGCAGGAGAGCCCCATGCCCCCAACCGATCTCAGCACCGTGCGCCGCCCCACCGCAACGGCCAACGGCCTGCCCAATGCCCATTACACTGACGCAGGCGTGTTCGCCGAAGAGCGCCAAGCCGTTTTGTTCGACAGTTGGGCTGGCCTCGCCGTAGGCGCGGACGTGCCCGAAGCGGGCGATGCGAAACCCATAACCTTCATGGACATGCCCCTTCTCCTAGTGCGCGACAGTGCCGGCACCCTGCGCGTGTTCCAGAACATCTGCCGCCACCGTGGCATGATACTTGTCGAGGTACCCCGCAAGATCGAGGGCGCGATCCGCTGCCCCTATCATTCGTGGTGCTATTCCACGAGCGGCAAGCTCGTGAGCACGCCGCATGTGGGCGGTCCGGGCCGTAACACCCATGAGGGGATAGACAAAAACCTGCTCGGCCTCATCGAGGTGCGCAGCCATGTATGGATGGACGTCGTCTGGATCAATATCTCAGGCACCGCACCCCCCTTCGAGCAGGCCAATGCCGATCTGCTCGCCCGCTGGGCGGAATTCAACGTGCCCCTGCATCACGGCGGTGCCGACAGCCGCTTCGAGCTTGAGGTAAACTGCAACTGGAAGCTCGCCGTGGAGAATTACTGTGAGAGCTATCATCTGCCTTGGGTGCATCCCGGCCTCAACAGCTATTCGCGGCTGGAGGATCACTACCACATCGAGCAGCCCGGCGCCTTCTCCGGTCAAGGCACGCTGGTCTATCGCCAGCTTAAGGATGAGAACGGCAAAAGCTTTGCCGACTTCGCCGATCTGAGCTCCAAATGGGACACGGCGGCGGAATATGTCACCGCCTATCCCAATGTCCTGCTGGGAGTGCACCGCGATCATGCCTTCGCCATCATCCTTGCCCCACAAGGGCCGGAGCGCACGGTCGAGCATGTCCATCTCTATTACGCCGCTGCAGGCACAGATGCGGAACTGCGCGCGCGCAACACCGCCCAGTGGAAGGAAGTGTTCGAGGAGGATATATTCGTGGTCGAGGGGATGCAGCGCGGCCGCCATGCGGCAGGCTTCGACGGCGGTCGCTTCTCGGCGGTGATGGACGGGCCTACGCATATGTTTCACGACTGGGTCGCGTCCCGGCTGGAGCGCTACCGCGCGGCCCCCCTTGCCGCTGAATGAGCGATCTGGACGCGCAACTTCTCGCTGCCCATAACGCCCGCGACCACGCCGCTTTGATCGGCCTTTATGCGCAGGCAGCCACTGCCGCGCCCGATCTCGACACTGCGTGCTTTTTTCTCACCCACGCTTACGTTTTCGCGTTGGAACAGGGGGACACGCGGGCCACAGCTTTGCGCGCGCAACTGGTCCGCCACGGGCGCGAGACGGCTGATTAATCCACCCGCAGCCCCGCATAGACATGCCATGAGGTATGTCCCAGCCACGGCAGCACGATCAGCAGCCCCAAGAACGCGGGCAGCATCGCGAGCACCAGCAGCACCGCAATCACCGCAGCCCAGCCGATCATCACCACCGGATGCGCGATCACCAACCCGATACTGCGCAGCATCGCGGTCACGTAATCCACCTCCCGGTCGAGCAGCATGGGCAGGCCGATGACGCACATCGCATAGAGCAGCAGCGCAAACCCGGCCCCCACGCCCGAGCCGAGCGCCAGCATCATAAGCCCGTCGGCGCTCAGAAATACATCCGCAGAGGACATGATGTTCGTCATGGGCTTGAGCCCCAGAAACAACGCGAAGATCATGTGGCCGAGGAAAAACCAGAACAACAGCGCTACCATCATCAACGCGCTCAGAAACGGCAACTGCCGCCCCCGCTCCGCCCAAAGTACGCGCAGCACGCGGCCCACCGAAGGCCGCTCTCCCAGCCCCCGAAGCCGCGACACCTCATAGGTGCCCAAGGCCGCAAAGGGGGCCGCAAGCGGAAAACCGAAGACCCCCAGCACCAGCCAGAAAGTGTGGCCCGCCCAGACCGTAACGGCCACCATCGCCCAGCCCGCCGCAAGGCACAGCGCCGCGACCATCAGTCCGAACCACGGTGCCGCCAGAAAATCACGCCAGCCAGCGCGCATCGCCGCGATCAGCGCTGCGGGCGTCGGTGCATTAAGGGTCGGCGCCCCGTGCGCACGCGGCCGTGACATAGCGGCCCCCTACACGTCGGGCCGTCGGGCGGCAGGCCAGTCGGTCGCGCCGTGCCACTGCTGCGCCAGCCGCAGAAGCGCACCATCACTGCCGCGCGGCCCGATCAGCTGGATCCCCGCAGGCAGGCCATTCGCGCCAAAGCCAACGGGCACATTCACCACCGGCAGCCCGAGCAGCCCGGCAGGCACCACCACTTGCATCCAGCGGTGATAGGTGTCCATCGCTTGCCCCGCGATCATCTCCGGATAGGCCAGCTCCCCGTCGAAGGGCCACAGCTGCGCGGAGGGCAGCACCAACACATCCACGCTCTCGAAAAGCCGTGTCACGCGGCGGAACCAATCCGAGCGCAAGGCACTCGCGCGCTGGACCTGCACCGCCGACATGGCCATGCCACGCTCAATCTCCCAGATCGCGGCGGACTTGAGATAGCCGCGTTTGTCCTCCTGCGCGTAGATTGGCCCAAGGCTACTCATCACGGCGAAAGACCGCAGATCGGTCCATGATTGCCAGATCGCGTCCGCGTCGAAAGGTGCGCTTAGGCTCTCAACCCGGTGGCCTAGACCTTCCATCTGCACCATCGCCGCTTGGGATATCTCCGCGATGCCCTCCTCGTAGGGAAAGGCCCCGTCCCAATCACCTAGCCACCCCAGGCGCAGGCCCTTGGGCGCTGCATCGATACCTTTGAGCGTTACAGCACTGTCACGGCTCAGCGGTTGACGCGGATCGGCGCCGGTCATCGTATCGAGCAGCGCTGCGAGATCTGCAGGCGTGCGCGCCATGGGTCCCGAGGTCGAGAGCTGGTGCATGAACATGTCGCCCACGGGTTCGCTCGGCACGGTGCCCCATGTCGGGCGCATTCCGTAAACATTGTTCCAGCCCGCCGGGTTGCGCAGGCTGCCCATCATGTCGGAGCCGTCCGCCACGCTGAGTATGCCTGTCGCCAGCGCCGCCGCCGCCCCGCCCGAAGAACCGCCGGCAGATTTGCTGAGGCCGTAAGGGTTGTGTGTGGCCCCGTGCACCGGATTGAACGTATGGCTGCCCAGTCCGAATTCCGGCGTATTTGTCTTGCCGATGATAATCACGCCCGCCGCCCGTAGGCGAGCCACCATCAGATCATCACTTTCCGCGATCTGCCCGGCAAACAGGGGCGAACCCATCGAGGTGGGCAGACCGGCGGCATTGGCCAGATCCTTGATCGCGATGGGTATCCCGTGCAGCCAACCGCTGCGCGGCGCATTGTCCGCCGCTCGCGCCTCGTCGCGCAGGCGGTCACCGTCCCGCAGGCTTACGACTGCATTCACAGCCGAGTTTACCGCGTCGATCCGCGCCAATGTAGCGTCCATCAGCTCTAGGCATGACAGATCACCACGCTCAAGCGCGGCAGATTGGGCCAGCGCATCCATGTACAATATATCCATGCCGCACTATGACCGCGCAGCCCGCGCTCGCGCAAGAGCCTAGCGCAGTATCATTGCATCAAGGCTCCAGTCGCCCCACATCAGTCGCCCTGCGCCTGCGCCCGGCTCTTGCCAGAGACAGCCAGCGCAAGCGTAGCGCCCATGAACCCGTCCAGATCCCCGTCGAGGACACCCTTGGTATCGGATGTCTCGTGGTTGGTACGCAGATCCTTGACCATCTGGTAGGGCTGCAGCACGTACGAGCGTATCTGGTTGCCCCAGCCCGCATCGCCCGCGTTCTCGTGCACCTCGTTGACCAGCGCAGAGCGTTTATCGAGCTCCATCTGGTAGAGGCGGGATTTAAGTGCCTTCATGGCAATGTCGCGGTTCTGGTGCTGCGATTTCTCGGAGCTTGTGACAACGATCCCGGTAGGATGGTGCGTAATGCGCACGGCAGAATCAGTGGTGTTGACGTGCTGGCCACCCGCGCCCGAGCTGCGGTAGGTGTCGATGCGGATATCGGAGGGGTTTACTTCGATCTCGATGTTGTCGTCGACTACTGGATAGACCTTCACGGACGTGAACGACGTGTGCCGCTTGGCAGCACTATCGAACGGCGAAATACGCACCAGCCGGTGCACGCCACTCTCGGATTTGAGCCAGCCATAGGCATTATGTCCGCTGATCTTGTAGGAAGCCGACTTGATGCCCGCCTCTTCGCCAGGGCTCTCGGCCTGCAACTCGACGGTATAGCCCTTCTTTTCAGCCCAGCGGACATACATCCGCGCCAGCATATTGGCCCAGTCGCAGCTCTCGGTGCCCCCCGCTCCCGAATTGATCTCCAGAAACGTGTCGTTGGCATCCGCCTCACCGTCCAGCAGCGCCTCCAGCTCTTTCTGAGCGGCGGTTTTGGCCAGCTTGAACAGCGCCTGTTCAGCTTCCCCCACGACTTCGGCATCGTCTTCCATCTCGCCCAACTCGATCAGATCGATGTTGTCTTGCAGATCCGTGGCGATCCCGTCGTGCACGGCCATCGCATCCACCAGCGCCTGACGGTCGCGCATCAGCTTCTGGGCAGCTTCCGGATCGTCCCACAGGGTCGGATCCTCGACCCGCGCGTTGAATTCCTCCAGCCGGTAGGGCGCCGTTTCCACGTTGAGCCGCTGGGCCAGAAGCTCCACGGATTTGCGGATTTTATCGACGGTGCTTTGTACTTCTGCGCGCATGTTCAGTCCTGAAATGAAAGAGCGGCCCACGCCGAGGCAAGGGCCGCCCATGTGATAGACCAGCGCCCGCGCACGGGCAAGGTCACTGCTTAGTACAAACCACCCGAGCTGAGCGTGCCGAACGCGGCTTTGGGTCCAACGATGGCCTTTTTGCCGGTCGAGGTCGTAACTTCGCGGGCCTGCTGGCCACCCACTTCCTCGACCAGCGGCAAATCCGCACCCATGGCAAAGCCACCATCGAAGGTGATCCCGAAGTTGATGAACTCGCCCTCGCGGAAGCACTCCGACACCACGTTGGCTCCGGTCGCATCGTCGCTCAGCCGCGCACCTGTGAAGCGGTCGATGTTGATGAACTCGCAACCTTCGGGAACGGCAAATTTGCCGCCACCGTATTTCTCTACGGCTTTGGACATGAACCGCTGGAACACCGGACCGCACATGCCGCCGCCTGACGCGCTCCCCAGACTGCGCGGCTGGTCATAGCCGATATAGCAGCCGGCCACGATGTTGGAGGTGAATCCAACAAACCAGACGTCCTTGGAATCGTTGGTCGTACCCGTCTTGCCCGCCGTGGGCACTGGCAGATTAACGGAGCTGCGCGCGGTTCCCCGCTCCACAACGCCCTGCATCATCGAGGTGAGCTGGTAGGCCGTGACCGGGTCCATCACCCGCTCGCGGTTGGACGTGATGCGCGGCGATTGCCCGGGCGCCAGCTTGGGCAGGCTGCAATCTTCGCACACGCGCTGGTCGTGCTTGTAGACGGTGCGGCCGTAGCGGTCCTGCACCCGATCCACAAGCGTTGGCGTGACCCGCTCGCCGCCGTTGGCGAACATCGCGTAGGCTGCGACCATCTGGTAAAGCGTGGTCTCCTGCGACCCTAGTGCATTAGCAAGTACGGGCGACAGATTCTCGTAGACCCCGAAACGCTCCGCATAATCGCCGACCACGTTCATGCCCACTTCCTGCGCCAGCCGGATCGTCATCAGGTTGCGCGACTGCTCGATCCCGGTGCGCAGCGGCGTGGGCCCGTAATAGCGGTTTGAGGAGTTTTGCGGACGCCACACACCCTGGGGCGTGTTGATCTCGATGGGTGCGTCCACAATGATTGTCGCGGGCGTGTAGCCACTGTCGAGGGCTGCGGCAAACACGAACGGCTTGAAGCTCGATCCGGGCTGGCGCTTGGCCTGCGTGGCGCGGTTGAAGACGCTCGCCTGATAGGAAAAGCCGCCCTGCATCGCGATCACGCGACCCGTGTTGACGTCCATCGCCACAAAACCGCCCTGCACTTCCGGCACCTGCCGCAGAGTCCAGCGGATAAACGATCCGTCCGTATCCGTCACCATGCGGCGCACCAACACGACGTCACCCACCTCGACCAGATCGCCGCGCGACCCAAGGTTGCCATCTGATTTGCGCGCACGCGCCCATTCCATATCCGCAGGCGGGACCCAGTTGCCGCCCTCTTCGTCTTCTACGCTCTCGATACCCAGTCGCGCGCCCTGCCCACTCACTTCGAGCACGACGGCGGGAAACCATTGCGTCTCCAGCAAGATGTCCCGTGGAACGCGCAGCGCGGCGAGCGCCTCGCGCCATGTCGCCTCGTCCACCAGCGCCTCCGCCGGCAGTGTCTCGCCCGTGCCGCGCCACACGCCGCGCCCACGGTCAAAGGCTTCCAGCTCTCGGCGCAGCGCGTCCGCCGCAATCGGCTGCATCTCATTGTCGATGGTCGCCCGCACGGTCAAACCACCGGTAAAAAACTCGCCCTCGCCAAAGTTCTCAGACAGCTGGCGGCGAATCTCGTCGGTGAAATAATCACGCGGCGGCAGATCAATCTTGAAGCTCTCGAAATCACCGTTCTGCACCGAGCGCAGGGGCATGTCGCGCTCACTCTGGTAGACAGCCTCGGTCAGGAAGCCATTTTCCTTCATCTCCCGCAGCACGAAATTGCGACGTGCCATCAGCCGGTCCTTACGCCGCACCGGATGATAATCCGACGGCGCTTTGGGCAGGCTCGCCAGCGTCGCGGCCTCGTGGGGCGCAAGCTCGCTCAACGTCTTGTTGAAATAGGTCTGGCTAGCCGCCGCTACGCCATAACTGTTTTGTCCAAGGAAAATCTCGTTGAGATAAAGCTCGAGGATCTTTTCTTTGTCCAGCGTCTCCTCAAGGCGCGCGGCGAGGATGATTTCCTTGATCTTCCGCTCGGCCCGGCGGTCGCCCGACAGCAGGAAGTTCTTCATCACCTGCTGGGTGATCGTAGAGGCCCCGCGCACGTCCTGACCACGCGATTTGACCGCATCAACAGCCGCCGCGCCGATCCCCCGCAGATCATAGCCGTCATGCTCATAGAAATTCTTGTCCTCGGCGGAGATAAACGCCTGCTTGACCAGATCGGGGATCGTGTTGGCGGGCGCGAACAAGCGCCGCTCCTTTGCGAATTCATCAATCAGGCGGCCCTGCCCCGAATAGATCCGGCTAATCGTGGGCGGCGTGTATTGCGCAAGAGATTCGTGGCTCGGCAGATCACGGCCATACATCCAGAACACCGCACCAACGGTCAGGGCAACCATGCCCACAGACATGGTGAGGGTGGTGAAAATACCCCCGAAGAACGATAGGATCATCCTGAACACGCGCGACAGCTCCTTAAATGGCTGTTTGAATTGACCAGTGTATACGCCTGCTGACCGGAATGGTCAAAAGGCAAGCGGTGCCGACGGGGGCGAAATACCGCCTAGAATCAGCTCTTTTGGGGTGCTGGCGCTATTGCCGCACCAAGGTCGCCCGCGCTGCATCTTCGTCGCGCCATTTCAGCAAGGAGCGCGCCATGCCCTCCGCCATCCCCTGCCGCCAGATCGGATCGCCGATATTGGCCAGATCACGCTTTGAGCTGAGAAAACCGATCTCGACCAGAACCGACGGGATATCGGCGGATTTGAGTACCGAAAATCCTGCCTCGCGCAGGGGCCGGTTGTTCATCGGGCCGCCCGCTGCCGCCATTCCTTCCGCCAGCGTCATCGCCAGTGCGGCGGAGCGCGGACCAGTCTCCTGCCGCGCCAGATCCAGCAATACCTGTGCCACCTGATCGTCCGATCCGGTCAGGTCAGCTCCCGCGATAATGTCGGAGCGGTTGTGCCGTGCGGCCAGATGCTCGGTCGCAGTATCGCTGGCCTCTTCCGACAGGGTGTAAACCGTCGCCCCCCGCGCCCCGCCCTGGCTCAAACTGTCGGCATGCAAAGAGATGAACAAATCCGCATGGGCCCGGTGCGCAATTGCCACACGGCTCTGAAGCGAGACAAACACATCGTCATCGCGCGTCAACACCACCTCGACACCCGCCCGCCGTAGGACTTCGGCAAGTGTGCGCGCAAAGCTCAGCATCAGCTCCTTTTCGTTCAATCCCTCGTTCTCAGCGCCCGGATCGATGCCGCCATGGCCGGGATCGAGCACCACCGTAAATCTGTCCGCCCCCTCACGCGGCGGAGGAGCCGCACGCAAAAACGCAGGCGTCCAGTTTGGGTCCACGGGCGCGCCGGAAGCCGTGGCAAACACTTCCGCCTCAACCGCTTCGAGCGTGATCTGCAGCGTCGCGCGTCCGGTGTCAGGATCCACGGGCATGCCGATCTCGCGCGGCAACATCGGCTCCCCCAGATCCACCACCATGCGCGACCATCCCGGCTGGAATGCGCCAAAGCGCATCGCGGACACGCGCCCGCCTTCGCCCAGCAGATCATCGGCGCGCAGACCGTCAAAATCCACTTCGCGAAAATCCACCACCAGCCGCGCCGGTGCATCGAGCGTAAACACCCTGAAAGGCACCCCTTGGCTCAGACGCAGCGTGATATCGGTGCGCCCGAACCAGCCATCGGCCACGGTGCTCGCCTCGGGATCGACCCGCGCAAGCGCCGAAAGCTCTTGAGCCATCACATGAGGAGCGACCCACAAGAAAAAGATAAGGCTTATTAAAAATTTCTTCATGACTGCTCCGGCCACCCGTTTATATGTGGCGCTTTGAGCGTATCATAGCATCCGTGCCCCGCCCCGGTCCAGCAGATCAGCGTGCTTGCATGAATGTCGCGAGCCGCAGCAGCCCCTCCCGGATATCATCGGTGCTGCGCGCATAGGAAAACCGCAATGTCTTATGCCCGCGGGCGGGATCAAAATCGAGGCCCGGCGTCACCGCCACCCCCGCTTTTTCTAGAATCTCCGCTGCCAGCGCACGGCTGTCATTGGTGATCGCGCTCACGTCGGCATAGACGTAAAATCCGCCGTCGGGCGGCGCGATCCGATCAAAGCCTGCGAGCGGCAGCCCCTCCAGCATCAGCGCGCGGTTGGCGCGGTAGACGTCCATATTTGCCTCGAGCTCATCCGTGCAGTCCATCGCCGCAAGCGCTGCCACCTGACTGGCGTGGGGCGCACAGATAAACATATTCTGTGCAATCCGCTCCACCACACGCACCTGCGCCTCAGGCACAACCATCCAGCCAACACGCCAGCCCGTCATGCTGAAATACTTGGAAAAACTGTTGATTACATAGCATTCATCGGTGATTTCCAGCGCTGTCACGGCCTTCTTCTCATACTCGATCCCGTGGTAGATCTCGTCGGAAATAAACGAAGCGCCCGTGTCGTCGCACGCCTCGATCAAGGCGCCCATCGCCGCGCGGTCGAGCATCGTACCGGTCGGATTGGCGGGCGAGGCCACCAGCAGCCCGCGCAAATCCATCCCCGCAAAATCGGCATGCACAGGCTGGTACCTGTTCTCTTCCGCTGTAGGCAGATCCACCGGAACCATCCCCAGAGCGCCTAGAATCTGGCGGTAGCTGGGATAGCCCGGCGCGCCGATGCCGACACGGTCGCCGCTGTCGAAAAGGGCCGTGAACGCGAGGATGAACCCCGCTGAGGACCCAGACGTGATTACGACGCGTGCGGGATCGAGATCGACGCCGTACCAGTCGCCGTACATCCGCGCGATCCGCTGGCGCAATGCGGGCAGCCCCAGCGCCACGGTATAACCCAGCGGCCCCTCCTGCATCGCCGCACTCAGCGCCCGAGCGGCTCCCGAGGGTGCCCCCGTACCGGGCTGGCCTACCTCCATATGGATGATGTGGCGCCCGGCGGCTTCCGCTGCACTTGCGGCCTGCATGACGTCCATCACAATAAAGGGATCGACGCGTGACCTACTTGAATTCCGCATGCTCTCGCTCCTAGACTGCTCCATGCGCTTTCACCCGATCCGCTTCACGCCGTCAAGACCGGCGCACCGCCGGGGCGATGCGGCCCTTGGCAGCGGACCGTGGATGTGGTGATTGGCGGGTGACCCGAGAAAAATGCCAGACGCGCCGAAAAACGAAAGTGAAAGATATGAAACGCCTTATCACCACCACCGCCCTGCTGGGCGCCCTCGCCACAGGCGCTTTTGCCCAAGATCTCACGCCCATGACGGAGGAGGAGCGCGCGCTCTTTCGCGCCGAAGTGCGGGCCTATCTGTTCGAGAACCCCGAAGTGATCATGCAGGCCGTCGAGATCCTGCAAAACCGCGAGGCCGAAAATCAGGAGCGCGCCGATTTCGATCTTGTGGCGCAAAACAGCACGTCGCTCTTTGACGACGGCTATTCCTTCGTGGGCGGCAACCCGGATGGGGATATCGTTCTCGTCGAGTTCCTCGATTACCGCTGCGGCTATTGCAAACGCGCGCATGGCGAAGTGGCGGAATTGCTCGAGAGTGATGGCAACATCAAATGGATCGTGAAAGAACTGCCGATCCTCGGCGATGCTTCCGTGCTCGCCTCGCGTTTCGCGGTCGCGGTCAAGCAGGTTTCGGGCGGGGAAAGCTATGAGGCGATCGGCACTGCTTTAATGGATTTCAAGGGTGATATCACCCTGCCCTCCCTGCGCCGTCTGGGCAATACCTTCGGGCTCGACATGCCCGCGATTGAGGCCCGGATGGACAGCGACGCGGTCACAGCCGAGATCGTGCAAACCCGCGCGCTCGCAGATGCGCTGCAAATCTCCGGCACGCCGACTTTTGTGATGCAGGACGAGCTGTTGCGCGGCTACCTGCCGCTCGAGCAGATGCAGGCCCTCGTCGAAGACAAACGCGGCTGATGTGGCGTGCGCTGGCGGCGGCGCTGGCACTGGTGCTTACGGTGGCCCCTGCCACAGTGCAAAGCTCTGAATCCCAATTCAACGGGCGCGCGCTCATCCTCACGGACGGGCGCGCGGACGCAGGCACACCCGCACCGCTGCTCATCGTGCTCCACGGGCTAACAGGCACCGCCGGAATCATGCAGCGCAAAACCGGCTTCGATGCACTGGCTCAACGCCACGGTTTTGTGGTGGCCTATCCCAATGGCATCGGGCGACGTTGGCGCGATGCGTCTGGTTCCCGCGATGTGGCCTACCTCACTGCGCTGATCGACAGCCTCACGGCAAATCTCGGGACCGATCCCGCCCATGTCTATCTCGCGGGCTATTCCAACGGCGGCTCTATGGCACTGCGCCTCGCCTGCTCCACGCCTGCCCGCCTGCGCGCCATCGCGGTGGTCGCCATGACCCAGCCGCGCGGCAGCGATTGTGTCGGCACAGCTCCCCTGCCAGCACTATTCATCCACGGTGCCCTCGATCCCATCGTGCCTGTTGAAGGCCTGCCCGCCCGCCGCACGTTTCCGGGCTTACACTCCATACAGGACACCCTGAGGCTCTGGTCGCGCCGCAACCGCTGTGCGGGCACCGCCCCGGCGCAGGTTTTCGATCAGATCCCAGGTCCCGATGCCGCGCAGATCACCCGCTACACGGGCTGCGCCGCACCGCTTTCATCGGTCAATCTCACAGGTCAGGGCCACGACTGGCCCGGTGCTGCCCCCCGCCTCACGTTCCTGCTCGGCCCCGCCAGCCGGGAGGTGGACACGGGTCCGTTCATCTGGCAGTTCTTCTCACGCCTCAATTAGCGCTAGATCACTCCGTTGAACCGCTCCGGCAGCAGATATTGAGTGTCGTACTTGGGCCGGTTGAACTCAAAAAGCCCGGTATCGCCGCGCGCCTTGAACGAGCGGTGCATGCGCTTGCGAATGGTCCCGAGGTCAAAGCCCTCCTCGAGCTTGAGCTGAGCGAACCGCTCGAACACCGCGCGGTCCTCCCCGCGCGCCTCGCCAAACCAGTGCCGCCCGATCGCCGTGCCCTTGATGTCGTCGCCCATCTCGCGGGTCACGGCATTGCGGCGGTCCATCGCGTGCGCATATTGCGCGAAATCACAAAACTTGATGTGCATCAGATACAGATCATCGGGCGCATGCAGCTTGGCGTATTGCGAGAAATGCCCCCCGCGCGAGACTTTGACAGGCGCCGAAATGATGCAGGGCTTTGAATAATGTGGCGCGGGGCGCACGTGGCGGCGTGGGCCGATTATCTTGTCGGTGATCGCCTCGGGCTCGAGGTCGATACGGTGGATCACCTCCAGCCCCAGCGGCGTCAGCACGCGCTTGTCCGAGGCCTTCTCGAGATACTCCAAAAGATTGACGCCTGACGCAGGGTCCACCACAACCAACTCGTCCACATCGCCGACAATCACGTGGCGGTAATAGCGGCGCAGCCCACCCAACAGATTGTTCAGCAGCGACCAGCGCTTGACGTCGAAATTCTTGTGTGGATCGCCGGGGATGCCGATGATGTTGCAGCCCGCCGCGAGCTCTGCCACCTCCGCACCATAGCCGTGGTTGATGACATAGCAGTTCTGGCGCCCGAACATCTCGCCGTAATGCGCCAGCCACGCCCGCAGAAAAAACGCATCGTCGCGCACCATCGTGATCGCTGCTACTGTCTGCATGCCTCTTCCTTCTTTTCTTTTCCCGCGCGATTGCTCACACTGCGGGTTCGAGATGCAGTAAGCCGCGAGAGATGCAAAATGACAATGGCACACGCGCCCCGGACCGCTGAATTTGCCGATGTCTGCGCCGGGATGGCTACGGATATGCAGCGCACCGGCTGGCACATTCACAAGGCCAGCGATGCGCCCGTTGACCGGTTTCAGGTGCTTGGGGAGCGGGGCTGCGGCACCAATGTGATCCGCAAGATCGTGAACGAATCCCTCCAGCTGCGCAAAACCGAGGCGCTCGGCTGGAAGCACGGATTTCCCGCGATGATCGCCTGCCCGCCGACCTTCCTGACCATCGTCGCGGTCCGCAATCCGCAAAGCTGGGCGCATTCGCTCTACAAACGCCCTTGGCATGCCTCCCCGGCTGTGCAAGCGCTGAGCTTTCACGACTTTCTACGCAGCCCTTGGGAATCGCAAGTCGACCGGATCGGTTATTTCAACAACATCCCGCCCCGCCTGCTTCCGCAGGGATACGAGATGCAATGGGATCGTCATCCGATCACCGGCGCGCGCTTCGAGAATATCTTCGCCATGCGCAATCTCAAGCACCGCGCGCTCTTGGGCATGCGCGCACGCGGAGCGTCAGTGGTCTATGTCTCGCTCGAAGCCTTCACTGCCGCGCCGGAGGCCTTTCTGGCCGATCTGTCCGCACAGTTCGGCGTGGCAACCACCAAGCGCGGCTATGCCCCTGTCACGCGCCGCATGGGGAACCGCTGGACCCCCGCGATAAAGGATCGTGCGCCTGCACCGGACGCTTGGGATGCCACCGATACCGAGTGGATGCAAAGCCAGCTCGATCCCGAGATCGAAGCCACTTTGGGTTACGGCGCCTGAAGCGACGCAGCGAAAACCGCTTCCATACATCATTGTACCAGAATGCAAAAAGACCTCCCCGAGGGGAGGCCTTTTAAAGCAGCAGTGGCGCGGTTGACGGGGCTCGAACCCGCGACCCTCGGCGTGACAGGCCGATACTCTAACCAACTGAGCTACAACCGCATGCTGCATCTTTGCGGGCGAACCCTCAAAGCGTGTCTGCGGAATATGCGAGGGGGTTTGGGGCGTCAAGGGATTAGTTGGGCGTAGCGGGCATTTCTTTGCCTAGTGCCTGCCCCGAGCGGGCCTGCGCTGATAGAACCGGAAAGCTCAGGCATAGCCTTGAGACGCCAGAACCATAAGTACAGCCGGCGGCAACCCCATGCCGCACAATCCCTGCTTCTTCCTTCAATGGACCATGACTGTCGCGATCAGGAAAACCGTCCAGAGCAGGCAAAATCCGGCCTCATCTGCAGGCAGGATCTACCGCCTGTCAGGCCGCCACTCCGATACCCATCGCCTCCGAGCGCCGCGGGCGGGCGGCAGGCATCAGCGCATCCTCCATGAGATCCTCGATGAACAGGCTCAACAACTGTGGGCGCCCAGTCACCTTGGCCTTCCGGTAAATCGCGTTGGTTTGGGCCTTCACAGTACCCTCGGATGTGCCGCGCATCTCAGCGATCTCGCGCGTACTCAAGCCTTTCACGAGGAAAAGCGCAATGTCGCGCTCTGCCGACGTAAGATTCCATTCGGCAAAATGTTCCTCCATCAAAAAAGAGAATTCCATGGTGCACTGGCGCAGTTTGGATTCCACGAGGCGCGTGCGCTTGAGGCCCATTCGCATGACGATCCAGCCAAGCACCACGCCGAGCAAAAGCCCGACGGCCTGAAATACCTGCTGATACTCACGCATGTTCCAATCCAGCAGCCAAGGCTCGATGTTCAAAGTCTCAAATACAATGTTTGAAATAAAAAAAACTGCTGCATTGAATTGCAGCAGCACGATGGCCCAAAGGCCGATTCTCTTATTCCGATCCATAACTTACATCCAATCATTACACCCGCTGCTAGATATGGCGAACGGATCGGATTACAACGCACAGCAGCTATGCGTGAATGCGGACGCGGAGCGTTGGCGTCCGCCCCGAGACGGGGCGGACGCGTGGTCGTTATCGCTTACCGTGTGGGGCGCTGTTCATAACGCTCGTTGGGTGTCGATGGATAGACCGTAACCGTGACGTCGTCGGCCTCTTCGGCGCGCAGATTGCCCGCTTCAAAGGTGTCGCGTGTCTCGATGATCACGAGTTGCTCGCCGCTTCTGGTGGAGAAAGTGGAGGCCGACTGGCTCTTGTCGTTGTAGCCGATCTGATGCCCTTCCATGCCTTGCGCGAAAGTTGCGGTGCCGGCCAATGCGAGGACAAGAGCGGAGACTGTGAGGTTAAGTTTCATGTTGTAGTTCCTTCAAGATGTGGTCCCGTGAGGGTATTCTCGAACACGGCCTTGATCGGCTTGGTGTCGTTGGGATGCTCTGGATAAAGGAACGAATTTGCCGTTCACCACTCAACGAAAGTTTAAATCGGACCGCTTAAACCTGCTGCAGATGCCCATAAACCTTAGTTTATTCACCGGGTACACGGAGCCAGCCAAGGCCCTGCAACTCTGCAGAGGGATTCCGCATTGCCGTGAAAGCTTGCGCGTTTGATACGAACACACACTCGGACGTCACGCGGCACGGACACCTACAAGCGGCAGACAGGCCAAAATGCCAATCGCCGCTCCGTGCAATCCGGTCCACCCCAAACGAGCACGCGCTGTAGCCCGCCGTCACCTTTTCATGACACATCATCCAGCCTGACGCCTTCGGCGCGCAAACACTACCGTATGGCTTGCTACCGCCCTCGACGCTAAGGGCGAGGTTTTTCCCAAAACACCCCCTCTTTGCTAGCCCTTTACAGCAGATGTTGAAGTCGTCCCGAATTTCCGACGCCGCTCATTCATGAGACTGCGCGCCCGAACACAGCTTCGAAAGTGCAACTGAGCGTGAAGAGCATCTCTAGGGCACTTATAAATCCCCAATTTGCGCCAAATCTGAAACTGATGAGGATAGAGAAAACGACGCACCGTGTTTTCCACCTGCTTCGAATGCTGACGGGTCCCTGAACAAACCCCATTCTGATCGCCTGATCCCAAGTTCGTAACATCTGGGATTGTGGTTGATACCGCGGACGGTCATCACCGGAGGATCATCAGCGGCCATGGTCCCGATCCCGGCCGTTACGCGCGCCTAGCGCGAGGCTCGCTTCATTGACGCGCCGAGCACATCACCGATCAGAAGATCGAAAAACGAGACGATTTCATGCCTGACCGTTACGTTGAGCTTTGAAAGAGTAATCCGTTTGTCGGCTTCGACCGAGCTGCTTTAATGGATCCTAACTTAGGAACAACCACGCAGCGCATTCCCCATGAGGCGTTTTCCATGGAAAAACTACAGGTCAATGTCGGCCTTGTTATCTACACTCCTGGCGACCAACCGGGCACGTTGGACGCGGTTTGGCGTCACCAGATAAACGGGAGCGGAACTGGGCGAGCAATCGGCGGCGAAGGGCCAAGATATGCTGGAACCTATGAGTTCACATATTACGACGGGAAGGGACGTAAACTTGTCGTAAACACTCTGGAAATCACGTCTGAAGGCGATGCCTTCGATCTCACCTTGTATAAGGATGGAGCTATCGTAACGCGCGGTATCGGGCAACTGACCTCGGCTGGCTTGATTGCTGGAATTCGTTTCTTACCCGATTGATATCAAGCCATTGCACTCCCCGTGTGAGCGGGGATGTTGGACACTTAGCGCCACACAACAATGAGGACTGCAACTGTTGCCAAGACGGGCTGGCCCACACGACCTTGAATGTTGCCTCTGTCCGCTTTTCCGCAAAGGGCCCGCCAATAAGTTGGTGCGCAACGCCCTGACCCTGAACTGGATTTATAGTAACGGAAAAATGGCGCGGTTGACGGGGCTCGAACCCGCGACCCTCGGCGTGACAGGCCGATACTCTAACCAGCTGAGCTACAACCGCGCAATCTATGTCCCCCGTCGCCGGGAAATGGTGGGCCGTGAGAGACTCGAACTCCCGACATCTTCGGTGTAAACGAAGCGCTCTACCAACTGAGCTAACGGCCCGTGAGCGCGGGTTTAGCCAGATAATCCCCCCGTGGCAAGCCTCATTCGAGACGTTTTTGCACACCGTTTTTCAGATGGAACACCACCCCCTGCCCGCCGCCCATATCGGCCATACCCGGACGTCCCACGCCCGTAACAACAGCCCGCAGCATCCGTGAGGTAATCCCGTGAGTGACCAGCACGCAGGGCGCTGTCAGCGTGGCAAGAAACCCGGCACAGCGTTGTTCCAGCGCGACGAACCCCTCCCCGCCCGGCGCACGCTCGTAGAGTTCCAGTGCCCCGTCGGGCCCGTCTACAAATGCCTCCGCGCCAGGCAGTTCACGCCGTAATTTGCCCGCCCAATCGCCCACGCCAATCTCACGCAGGCGGTCGTCCGTGCGCAGATGGCTGACCTTGCGCGCAAGCGCAATCGCCGCCGTTTCGAACGCGCGGCCCTGCGGACTTGTGAGGATATCGAACCCCGTAAGATCGACATCTGCGAGGATCTGCGCCTGCCGTGCCGCCTGCACCTTGCCCAGATCCGTGAGCGCGGAATTCAACGCCCCCTGCATCCGCCCTTCGTCATTCCACGCGGTCTCGCCGTGTCGTAAAATATAGAGCTCGGGAAAGTCGGCCATGGCAGGTTTTCATTTCGTACAAGGAGAGGGATACAAACGCAGGACAAGACGACCAATTACGTCCGCAACCTTCACATAAAACCGGAGTAGATGGTGGGTGATAAGGGATTTGAA
>Ga0136600_1000010_pt1 | contig 120159 bp, 120 predicted proteins | sample AntRauMFilla2698_FD_104634 | JGI IMG/M metagenome (GOLD analysis project Ga0136600, IMG submission 104634) | Saline lake microbial communities from Rauer Islands, Antarctica - Metagenome Filla 2 #698 | ecosystem: Environmental > Aquatic > Non-marine Saline and Alkaline > Saline | place...
ATATTCTTTTTCAATATCCACGCCATCGGTGACATAAAGGCGCTGAACTTCCTTGCCCTCAGGCCCAGTTTGCTTGGTCACCAAAACATTGCCCAGCATTACCTCGGCGGCGGCTTTGACCTCCTCGACGCTCTTACAAAGGCGAACACCGCCCTTGCCGTCATCATTCTTAAAGCGCCCTGCGCCGCGTCCGCCGGCATGAATTTGCGCTTTGATCACCCATAACGGGCCGGGGAGCTGCGCGGCGGCGGCGGCGGCTTCCTCCACGTTCATGGCCGCAATGCCCTTTGGCACCGCTACGCCGTATTTTTCAAGAAGGTCTTTGGCTTGGTATTCGTGAATATTCATAAATTATCTCTTCCATCTTTAAAGCAAGGAATCGCGTAATGCGTTGCACAAAATCTAGCATCCTGCGCTGGCTTTGCAAGCCCCTAAAACAATCCATAAAGAGGCAGGAAGGCTGTGCTTAACGGGTTTTTAACCCCTTTTAACATATAATCTTATTACAACCGCAAAATTTATAAACGATAAAAAACGAAAAAGCGGTTTTATTATAGAGGTTTAAAGGGTGTAAACATGGCAGACGGTGATCTGCAAAATCCAAGAGACACCTCCGTTGCGGAGGCACAGGCCGTTATAAAGGCGATTGAATCGTTCGATCCGCGCGAGACTGTGGCGGATATTGTCCAGCTTGACGAGCAATTTGATCTGGAATCCTACCAAGAAATTTTAAATGACATTAATGATGTAGTGACGGCAGAGGAATTTAACCCCGCCGCGCTGAATGAGGCGCTCGATGATATGTTCGACGCCCTAAACGCCTCCGCGCCCGCACAAACCATTTACGAGCCGGGCGCCACCATGCCGCAGGAATTATTGCTGAAAATTGTTGAGTTGGTCGCGATGGGGCACGGCATATCCGCCAGCACGCAAAGCCGCGAGAGCCGCACCGCCGAGCTTCGTAATGCCCGCCATATTGATCACTTTATGCTTCAGGCGCAGATACAGGCTGTAAATTCACGATTAGATGATATCAGCGCGCGCCTTGGTGAGATTGAAAAGCGTATTGGTGATATCGAACGGGAAATGGCCGAAAACCAAGACCACATTGATAGACTTGTAACACGTAACGCTCAGATTGATACAGTGCTTATCCCCGAATTGCAGGCCGAAAAAGCGCTTATTGACGCGCTGATTGCGGATATAAACAACAATGAAGAACGCCTAACTAGTATTATGAGCAACCGCCCCGGACTTACTGGCGCGGTAGGGGCTTACAGAGAATCCGCCAATGGCATTGTTACCATCGCCCACGGCACAGACGCGCGCCGCCACCTCGTTCATCAAGATGAAAATGGTGAATATTTTATTCGCATTGATGGCGAAAATATTACGATTGCCGATGAAAGCCGCTTAGCCGTCATCGCGCACCAAATCAATAATGGTGAGTTATTGGGAAACAACCCCGAACTTACAGATGACGCCGTTGAGAGATTTATAGCGGCACAAAATAATTTTTATGAAATGGCAGGAGACGATGCCCCCGAACTTGCGGAGCTTTTTGCACAAAAAGAGGCGCTGGAAATACGCGCAGCTTCGCTAGGGCATGATTTTAGCAGCCTTGTGGAGCGCTCTACCGCTATTGATGCACAAATTGAAGCCCTGCGCGGCGAACATGCGGCAAATACGGTTGAAATTGCAGAACTTGAAGCCCTGCAAAGAGAGCTTGGTGCCGAGCTGCAAGCCCTACAAGCCGAAGCCGCAGAACTCAGACAAGAACAAACGCAGCTAACCGATAGCTATGAGGCGCTATTGCTGCGCTGGCAAGAGGAACAGGCAAACCTGGAAGCGGTTGAGCAAGATCAAGCCGCAGTGATGCCCATACTTGAGGGATTTGGCAGCCGCCATGAGTTTTTGCGTAACAATATTAGTGGCTTATTTGGCCCTTTTTCTTTTTGGGGGAATACGATTAGTGATGATGAAGGCAATGTTGTTTACCATGACGAGAATGAGGGGCTGTACCATCTAGCGCGCAATGAAAATGACGAGATTATCCTTGGCGAAGATGGGCACCCCCAGCGGGTTTATTATACAGACCCGGCGCAAGTTACAGACCTTATGAGCCGCGCATGGAACGATGAGCGACCCGCATCTTTTGGTAACGAAAGCAGGGCGCGTGGCAAAAATGAAGATACGGCCAATACCTTTCGCGATACATTTTTCAGCAAACAAAGCACAGCACAGGAGCGAGCCGACATGCAGGCCGCAATTGAAGCGCAGGAAGAAGAAACAGAAGAAGCAAGGCGCGCCGCACAATTGAGATGTGAAGCCAACTCTACTGACCCCCACAGGTTGGAAGGTGCACCTAATTGTAGAGCCGCCTTTGCTGGTGCAGCTCCTCTTGGCAACGGACCCGCCCCCGCAGCAGGCCCTTCGCCCGAAAACAGCCCGAGCCAATAAAACTCGGCATTTTAAGGCTTTTTTAACCCCCCTGCCGCTATAATAAGCATGAAAAAGAATAATAAAATTTTAATCGAGGGTGTATCTAATGAGCGATGAACGCTCTAATAACTTTGATCTTCAGGCATATCTGAACATGGATGAGAGCGAAATCAGTTCTCTCTCCGGGCATATTATTGCCCTTATCCAGCGCGCACTGAGCGGGCTTGGGTTTTACGTTACAAACGAAAGTCACAATTATTACGCCGACGGCATTGTTGGCCCCGCTACAACACATGGCTTAAGGCTTGCTGCTGAAGGCGGTGTGGATTACGCGCTTGAAAATTTAGTACAAAAACTAGGCAATGATGACTTAAGTCGCACAGACATTATGCATCTTCAAACCGACCTACATGCTTTAGGCTATGAGTCTGTAGGCGCCGTAGACGGTATTTTTGGCCCACAAACAACAAGCGCTATGGTGCAGTTTCTAGGTAATAATCCGGAACATATTAGCGCCATAGACAGCACAATGATGGCATATCTGAACACTTATGCAGAAAGAAGCGAATTAGAAGAGTTATTCGCCGATCATCCTGCGGCACTTAGCTTATTAGCTGAAGCGCCTTTAGCATCCGCACAGCGAACAGCAATACCTTGCCGTTACCCTGAATATGATATTTCCGTTAATGAACGTCAAAGCGCAGTTAACGAAGCGATCACCAACGCGGCGCATGAGACAGGCGTAGATCCTGACTTTATGCGCGCTCTATGGGGTTACGAAAGTGGCTTTGGCACGAACCTTGTCAGCAACACTGGCTGTGAAGGGGATTGGCAATTTTCCCAAGCTACATGGGATACGATCATGGAAAGATACGGCGATGATATTGCTGCACATATACAAGCTGAGTACCCTAATAAAGCGGAAGAGCTTCTTAACAATCACGGAATTGACGGTAGTTTAAATGCCTATCAATATGATCCTGTTGTCTCCACATGGGCGGCCGCATATTTAATTCAAGAAAATGCGCGCAACGCTGGCATTGATCCTACAGACCCCTCAACCAGAGGTATGCAATACGCGATATATAATGTCGGCCCAGGAGCAGCAGGCCTAATACAAAGCAATTTAGACAATAGCCAGCCCATTGGCCGTATCATTGATACGCGATATGCAACTTGGGCGCCTGCAAGGAATAACCCAACGTTCTTTAGAGGTGGTGCTGATGCAAGCGAAGCATTGGGACGTTATAATGATGCGATAGAGCAGCAGCTCGCGCGCCACCAAAATCAATTCCCTGATCACAATAGCAGTGTTCACGCTAACGCCGAGGCTGAAGTCATAAGTGCCCCCGCCCTAACCTCTTAAGCCGCAACCTTTTCCATTGCTGCAATCAAATCACTTACAGCCGCAACAGAATTATCGAACATCGCTTGTTCGTCATCGCTTAGCTCAATCTCAATAATTTTTTCAACGCCGCCCGCGCCGATCACAACCGGCACGCCGATATAAAGCCCGTCAATGCCGTATTGCCCCGATAATTTCGCCGCGCAAGGCAGCACGCGCTTTTTATCTTTGAGATAGCTCTCCGCCATCATAATCGCCGCGCTGGCCGGTGCATAAAAGGCCGATCCGGTTTTCAGCAAACCAACAATCTCCGCCCCGCCATCACGCGTGCGTTGCACGATTTTGTCCAGCTTGTCCTGCGAGGTCCAGCCCATCTTGACCAGATCAGGCAGCGGAATGCCCGCCACGGTTGAATAACGCGTTAGCGGTACCATCGTATCGCCGTGCCCGCCCAGCACAAAGGCGGTGACATCTTCGACGCTCACGCCGAACTCGTCTGCGAGGAAATAACGAAAGCGCGCGGAATCCAAAACGCCGGCCATGCCGACAACTTTTTCCGGCGCAAAGCCCGTCACGCGCTGCATGACCTCAACCATCACATCCAGCGGATTAGTAATCACGATGACAAACGCATCGGGCGCGTGTTTTTTGATATTCTCGCCGACTTGCTGGATAATGCCGGTGTTAATGCCGATCAGATCATCGCGGCTCATGCCCGGTTTGCGGGGGATACCGGCGGTGACAATCACCACATCGGCGCCCTTAATCACGTCATATTCATTGCTGCCGAGATAGTTCGTATCAAAGCCCTCGACCGGCGCAGATTCGGCCAGATCAAGACCCTTGCCTTGGGGGATCCCTTCGGCAATATCAACGAGGGCGACATCGCCAAGGTCTTTCAAACCCGCCAAATGCGCCAGCGTGCCGCCGATCATCCCCGCGCCAACCAAACCGATTTTATTACGTCCTTTATGTGATCCTGCCATGATTTTTCTCCTATCAATGAGCGTATGAAATTTCAGATCACAAAATTATCGTTTTTGCACCGCACAAGCAAGGGGAAGCGCGAAGAGAGACTATATAGCCGCTTAATTTTTTGTTGCCATTTAACCGCCGCACCTATATTAATACAGTTATGGCAAAAGATGAGTTTAAAAGAATTACAGATCATCCCTTCGCTTTAAGCGAGGCTCAAACGTCCGACGCGGAAGCTCTGGCCGATATTTATTACAGAAACCTTCCTCTTGCGTACCCCTCCCAAGCTGACTTGATTGAAAATACAATTGATAAAGATCGCCTCGTTCAATTCTTTACAAAAATTATCGAAAGCGCTGAACAGCAAGTTTTTATTTTAAAAGGTTTTAAAGAAAATACACCCTACGGGTTTTTTACAATCGGCAAAGCTTTAGGAAAAACGCAAGCGCAATCCGAAGATGAAGAACGTGTATATTTGCATCATATCTTTGTTGATCCTGATTATCATAGAAAACAATTTGGGGAAATGCTCTGGCGTTCACTGTGCCATGAACTTACCCCAAAAGAAGATCGTTATGAGCGCAGCGCCGATAATAACCAGCCTATCCTAACTACGATAATTTCCAAATCCAATCTCGTAGCAATTGAAGTTTTTAAACAGGCTGGCGCAAAAAATCTAGGAACCACAACTATAACTACATTTGCCGGTGAAGAAGATGAATCTATAATTATGGGCTGGGATAATCTTGACAATCTTCGCGCGGCTTTAGAAGAAACAGCACAAAAACGCGCCGAAGGCTTGATAAATTCAGGTACTCAAGGGCCTGTCGCACGCCCTGAAGCTTAAAGTCCCAAAAATTCAACCTGCCATTGCAGATCATCATCGGTGAGGGGGTAGTCCGTGCCGCCCTTGGGGTAGATCAGTTTTTTGTGCGAAACCTGACCGATGTCCTGCTGTAGCTGTAGCGCGAGGCGCATAGACAGCCCCGCTTTCCATGTCACGGCGGTGATGGATTTCGCACTTTGCGTACGGAAAATTGCTTTGATTGTCTGGATTGTACTTTTTGTCAAATAAGCCAGCGCGCCCATCACAAACTCGCGGTCACGCATACCCAGCGCATCGGCAATGGTTTCATCATTCAGGCGGTTTTCTTTATAAAGACGGTGCAAACGCTTCTCCAGCGGTTCTTCATCGGCTTCCTCTTCGGTGGCAAAATCAACGCGGCGGCGGAACACGGCGCCAATCTCCGCAATCTCCTGCGTGGAAAAATCCCCGCGCCCCAGCAGTAATTCACGCACGGATTCATCAACAAATTCGGCGAGCTGCTTGGCGATGGAGAGCGGCAAATGCGCACGCTCGGAAATGGGTTTTTGCCATTCGGGGAAATCACGCGCCCGTAGGACAATTTGGTGCAATACGGATTCAACCAGCGCCGCACCATCATTTTTAATCAATGTTGAACCGGCCGGCCTTTCCTCGGTTTCAATCACAGCCAGCGAGACACCCTCGCTCACCTCGCGGCGGGCGGCAATGGCATCAATCACCCATGGCGCGGGGTGCCCCTTGAGAATATCCAGCAAATCTTCGTCGGCCACGGCGGCGCAAAAGCGCAAAATCGGCTCGGACACTTCGCGTTCGACATCACGGGCGAGCTGCCCGGCAATTTTCGGCGGCGTATGGGCGTGATCTTTCAAGGTGGAGGAGAGCGCAACGCGTATTTTAAGAACCTCGTCCAGCGCCAATGTCCCCAAAGCCTGCACGGTGAACGCGTAAATCTGGCTTTGTTCGTCGCGCGAAACATCGGGCAATAAATCCACCAGCCGTCCGGCCAGCGCAAGGCGCACATCGATATCGGAATCTTGCGCTAAGATCGGGGAGACCTGCATGGGCAGCGCATCATTATCAATCACGGCGCGGCGCACGGCGGGCTCGGGGTCTTTTTCGGCTAAATAATACAAGACTTCCTTGTGGGTTTCCGAGCTAAGCGCCAAATTGAGCCGTTTTTCAACATTATCAGAGCGGGCATCATCTGCCTGCTGCCCATAGTCTTTAGGCGGCAAATTTTGCTTTTTCTTGTGCTTCCGACCGGATGGCTGCTTGGAAACCGCACCTTTCTTGGTGGTTTTGCCGGTCAGTCTTTTTACGATATCAATCATTGCAATCTTTATACCAAGTTTCGGACGCCTATACGGCCTATTTTTTTAACCACGGATGAACACGGATAAAAAATTAAACGCAAAGGACGCTGGGGAGCGAAGTAGACGCTTTTACTTCGCGTGACTTTGCGAACTTTGCGAACTTTGCGTTAAAAAATAATTCGTGTCTATTTGTGCCCATTCGTGGTTTTCAAATATTATTTTTTCAAATAATCCGCGCTTTGCATTTCGATGAGGCGCGAGACAGTGCGGTCAAACTCGAAGGAATGATCGTGGCCGTAATATAGCTTATCGGCGGGCGCATCGGCGGAAATCACCACATTCGTGCCTTGCTCGTACAGCGCATCGATAAGGCTCATCAGGCGTTTGATTTCATTGCGGCGGTCATAACCCATTTTGGGAATATGCTCGATAAATACGGTTTTATAGGTCTTGGCAATCTCGATATAATCCTCCGCGCCCAAAGGCCGCTCGCAAAGTTGCGCGAAGGTAAAGCGGGCGCAGCCGCGCGCGACCTGATCAACGAAAACCTTGCGCCCCTTAACCTCGATCTCTTCTTGGCGCGAGGGCGCATTATCGGTGAGCTCGGCAAAAAGCGCGTTCACCTCCTCGTCCGTCGCGCGGCCCAGCGGTGTGAAATAAGTACCGGCTTGTGCCAATTTGCGACGGCGGTAATCGGTCTGGCTATCCAGATGAAAAACATCCATACGTTTTTTGAGCAATTCAATAAAGGGCAGGAAGCGATCGCGCTGTAGCCCGCCCTCATAGAGCCGGTCAGGCTCCCAATTCGAGGTGGTAACAATCACCACGCCGCGATCAAATAACGCGGTGAAGAGCCGCCCCAAGATCATCGCATCGGCCACATCCACCACATGAAATTCATCGAAACACAAAATACGGCTGCGCTCGGCGACGCGCTCGGCCAAAAGCGGGATAAATTCATCAACACCCTCGCGGGCGCTGCCCTCCATCAGCAGGCTTTCGCGGCGCTCATGCATATAATTATGCACATCAATCATAAAGCCGTGAAAATGCACGCGCTGTTTGGTGATATCATCGGGCAGGCAGTCATAGAATAAATCCATCAGCATGGATTTCCCGCGCCCCACCCCGCCATACATATATATACCGCGCAGGGCTTCTTCGGGCACAGCGCCCAGCCCTGTTACGCGCTGGAACCAGTTTTGCGGCTTTGTGTTTTTCGCGTGCATCACCGTTTCGTATAATTCCTGCAGGGCATCGACCGCCTTTTCCTGAATGGGGTCGGGGTGCAAAAACTGCCCCTGCACCAAAGCATCATAAGCCTCGCGCGGCGTGGTCAGCGTATCGTCATGCAGTTTGTGTTTCATGCGCTATTTGCTGGGTTTTGGGCCGGTGAATTTGATCAAAATGATCGATAGTTCATATAATAGCATAATTGCGGCGCCCAGCATAAGCTGGGAAATAATATCGGGCGGAGTGAGGAACGCCGCCGTCACCAATGTCGCCAGCAGCGCCCATTTACGCCCCTTGGCCAGCGCTTCGGCGGTAATCAGCCCCGCCTTGCCCATCAGCGTAAGCAGCACAGGAAGCTGGAAACACAGTCCGAACGCGAAAACCAGCGTCATGACAAGGTCGAGATATTCACTCACCCGCGCCTCGAGCTGGATCGGCAGCGGCGTATTGGCGCCCGCGCTTTGGTAGCCCAAAAAGAAATCAACCACGACAGGCAGAATAAATTGATACACCACAAAGCCGCCCAAAAAGAACAGGATGGGCGTGGCGATAATGAAAGGCCGGAAGGCTTTGCGCTCGGTGCTATACAGACCCGGCGCGATAAAGCGCCAAAGCTGGGTTAGCAAAATCGGAAATGTGATAAAAATCCCCGCGAAAAAGGCAACCTTGATATAGGTGAAGAAGGCTTCGGTCAGGCCGGTATAGATCAGGCGGCCCGTATCATCCGGCCCCATTGCGCGCGCGAGCGGCGCCACGAGAAAGCCGTAAATTTCTTCGGCAAAGCCAAAGCAAATGGCCGTGCCCGCAATCATTGCGCCGAGCACCCATACAAGGCGCTTGCGAAGCTCAATCAAATGGCCGGTGAGGCTCTGGTTATTTAAATTTGTGTTTTCCATGACTTACTATCAATTCATTTTAAACGCGAAGTTCGCAAAGTTACGCACTGTAAAAATAATATTTAAAAAAACTTTGCGCCCTTTGTGTCCTTTGCGGTTCAAAACAATTTTATTGTTTTTTTTCCTCTATATTTTCTATTAATTCTTCATCCTCGGCGGCTTCGTCGAACTGCGTGTCTTTGGGGGCGCGCTTTGTTTTATCCTCAAAATTGACCTGATCGGCGACATCATCCAGACCCGCCTCGTGCAGATATTCATCGAATTGGCGCGAGACGGCATAGCGCACGTAATTCACACGGCGCACCAACCGCCCGATTGCCACCATAACAGCCGGAATCTCCTGCGGGCCGATGACCAAAACAGCCACCGCCAAAATCAGCAATAATTCAGGAAATCCAAAATCGAGCATAATACGCGCCTACGCCTTTATAATAATTGACATAATTTTATATTCTATGTATATATAGCCATAATTTAAACTGAGACAAAACCATAATTAGGGTGTCATGGCAATTCAAATACGAAATGCGCTGAGAGCGATGGGGGCGGCAGTTTCCTTAAATTTATGTTTTACTGCGAGTGCTTACGCCCCGCCGCCGGAACCCTCAGAGCAAGAATTAATTATTCAGCAAAATACATTATCAGGTTTTTGCACAAATTTGACCGGCAGCTATTTCAATCAAGAAAAAGATAAAATTTACGCTATGTGCAATGTGCCAAATAGCACACATGCGCTTGATGTCGACATGAGGCTATTGAATATAACGCGGCGCGCATGCGGAGAAACTTATAATGAATTGTCTCTCGCCGTGGATATTACTAGATTATCAGAAACCAGACAGGTCAATGCCGAGGCATCAGAAATTCTTGACCCTGTTATTACCCGAATGTGCGCGGCGCAAATGGCTAGGAATATTACAGGGCAGGAAGATTTAAATTTTGCAGCGGCTGCGGCAGGCGCTGAACAACCCACAGAACATAGCCCTTTATGGATGTACGTGCTAGGCGGCGGCCTCGCTTTATTAGGAGGGGGAGGAATTTGGCTTTATAACAGAAGCCGTAAAGATCAGGGTGGCCGGCCTTCAAGCCAGAGAACACTTACAGGCATTGAGAGAGACGAATTAAATAGAAAAACAGGGGCAGCGCCGGAAGCCGAAGTTACAGTAGCAAGCGATAGCTATGGCCCCCCTGAACCACCGCCCTTTCCAAGCGGTGCATCACATCCGGTCAACTTGAAAACGCGGCCTACTTTTGGCGGCGCTTGTCGGCCACCTTGGACGTGGGACGCTCGCGGGCCTGCTCATCCGGATTATCAGTAACCTGCTCCGGTTCATCCTTAAGGCCCTTTTTAAAGCTCTGGATGCCTTTGGCGAGGTTTTCGGCAATGGCGGGCACGCGGCTTGCGCCGAAAATCAGCACCACGACAAGTAAAATCAGTAATAATTCAGGTATACCGGGCATAATCTTTATCCTTACCTATTATAGGTTTGCGCGTTGTTGTAGCGCGTCTTGAGCCTCTTGCAAAGCCTCTTCTTCATCTTGCGCATTTTCGTCTTGCGCCTCTTGGGCGAACAAATCATCCTCCGCGCCGGGCATGGCATCCACCGCAGGACGGCGATCCAAAAGCCCCGAAGCCTTAAGCTCGTCAAGGCCGGGGAGCTCCATCATAGACTCCAATCCGAAATGATCAAGAAAGCCCGTTGTCCCCACCCATGTGAGCGGACGGCCCGGCGTTTCGCGCCTGCGCCCCGGCTTGATCCAGCCCGCCTCCATCAACACATCCAGCGTGCCTTTGTGGGTGGCCACGCCGCGAATATTCTCGATCTCGGCGCGGGTCACGGGCTGGTGGTAGGCGATAATCGCCAGCGTTTCCATGGCGGCGCGTGAGAGTTTGCGCTCCACCTGACGCTCTATTTGCAGCGTTTCGGCCAGATCCGCGGCCGTGCGAAACGCCCAGCAGCCATCAACCTCCAGCAAATTCACACCGCGATCGGCGTAATCTTCTTGAATCGCGCCCAGCAAGCCGCCAACATCCGCGCCATCGGGCATACGCTCGTGCAAATCCTTGGGCGATAACGGCGCGGCGGAAGCAAAGAGCAGCGCCTCCAGCATTCTTTTATGATTATTCATTATATTTATCATCATTTCTTATTTACCACGAAGACACGAAGTGCACGAAGATATAGCAAAAAAAACAAGCGCCGCAGGCAAAAAAAATGCCGATGCCATCTTCAATATTTTTTTGCAGCTTCGCTGCGCTTCCTCTTATAACGCTTCGTGACCTTCGTGTCTTCGTGGTTAAAATTTGTTTACCCTGCCTTCGCATTTTCCGGTATATTTTAAATCATCGCTCATGCGACCTCGCTTTCTGATGCCTCGTTGCCAACTTCATTAGAGAGCGCTGTTTCGCGCATATAAACTGGGCGGAATGGCGCGTCCTGCCGCATTTCCAGCCGCCCTTGTTTCACCATCTCCAGCCCCGCCGCCAGCGTACTGGCCAGCGCCGAGCGGATATAAATGCGGTCGGTTTTGCCTTCGGGCAGGAAGCTATGCAGCGTTGCCCACACGGATTTCATACCCTTGCGTGGCAACGCACCAAGCATTTTACCAAGCCGCTCCATCGCCGCCTCGGCCGACATAAGGTGGAAGACAGGCAGATCGTAATTCGACCCTTCGCTGCGGCGGGTAATGTCGCCATAGGCGGCCAGCATATCATACAGACCAACGTCCCAGCGGTTAATGGTTTTAACGCTTAACCCTTCGGGCGCGCCACGGGCAAAAATACCCTGCCCTAATTGCGGGCGGTTTCGCAGATTTTCAGCCGCTTTTTGCATGGCCTCCAAACGGCGTAGCTGGAATTGCAGGGCTTCGGCCATTTCCTCGGCTGTGGGTTCGCCTTCGGTCGCCTCTTGCGGCAACAGCAAGCGCGATTTGAGGTAGGCCAGCCACGCGGCCATCACCAGATATTCAGCCGCCAGATCAAGGCTCATTTCCTTGGCGCGTTCGATGAATTGTAAATATTGACGGGCAAGTTGCAAGATGGAGACTTGCAGCAAATCAACCTTTTGCTTGCGCGCCATCTCCAACAGCACTTCGATCGGCCCTTCATAGCCTTCGATATTCAGCAAAAAGGAATCCGCATCATGCGCGCCGCCGTCTATATGGCGCGGCGGATCTTCGGCAAATGGAATAGATTTGTTTTCATGCTTCATGAACTTGGCGTCTATTACTTTCATGTTTTGAACCACAGAGTTTAGAGAGCAAAAAAGAGGTAAAAGACGTTTAAATTAAAAAACTCTTTTATCTCTTCTGAACTCCTTCACCTCTGCGGTTTTATTATTCAAGGCGCAGTAGTGGGGTTTCGGATTTTTTTAATCACAAGACCTCCGAGCCTCCGGCACTCCGCGTAAAATTAATTACTTAAACTCCCCAATTGTGCGCCAAATTGCAAGCGTTTGCGGGTGTTTTGGCCGATGTTAGGCACAATTTTTATGATTTTTTGCATTTCATCCAGCTTTCCGGCGCAATAAAGCGCAAAATCACAGCCCGATTCGAGGCACGCCACCGCGCGGTCGGCCACATCGCCATAATCGGCCAGCGCCTCCATCGAGATATCATCGCTGATCAAAATCCCTTCAAAGCCGATCTGCTTGCGGATAATTTCGTCGATGATTGTGAAGGATACAGAGGATGGATGATCGGGATCAATCATATCATAGACAATATGCGCGGCCATGGCCCATACGGCTTTGCCGACGTCACTTTTTGAAACGATACGAAACGGCTCGAAATCTATTTTATCCAGCGCGGAAATATCGGCATTCACATGCGGCAGGTCTTTGTGACTGTCACTACCGGCGCGGCCATGGCCGGGAATATGTTTGATAACGGGGATAATTCCTGCGGCAAGATAATGGCGGCACACGGACAGCCCCAAACGCCCCACCAGCGCAGGATCATCGCCATAGGCGCGGTCACCAATCACATCATGCGCACCGGCGGCGAGGATATCCAATACGGGCGCGCAATTTACATCAATGCCGACATCAACAAGCTCCTCGGCCATTTGCAGCGTGGTATAGCGCAGATTAGACAGCGCGGCCTCGTGATTTGTTTCGGCCTGCGCGCCAAAATGTCGTGCCGCCGGATAGGCGCGCCAATGAGGCGGTTTCAAGCGCTGTACGCGCCCGCCCTCTTGATCCACTAAAATCGGGCAGCCATAACCCACCGCCGTGCGCAGATCAGCACATAATTTACGCAATTGCGCCGGATTTTCGCAGTTACGCGCAAATAAAATAAAGCCATAGGGACGGTTTTTTTGGAAGAAAGCGCGCTCTTTATCACTCAGGGATGATCCGGCCACTGATAAAATCACGGCGAGCGCATCATCGGGCGGGTTGAATTTATCAGGCTGTGGGGAGCTCATCGCCTGCCACCGCCTTTAACGAATAACCAGACAGCCACCCGGCTTTTGCGTTTTGATGGAGGCACAAATCGCGCTGGCCTGATTGGCGGTAAAGGGTCCGGCCTGAATGCGGAAGAACGTCCCCTTCTCGCCCAGATCGGCGCGCGTCACGCGGTGTGGCGCGGTGCCAAGCTCGTTGGTGAATGTCGCTTGCAGCTTTTTCCACTCACCTTGCGCGCCGGCTTCGCTGCGCACGGAACCAAGCTGCACGTAATGTGTGCGCGGGGATGCCAGCGTGTCACCGGACGTTCCGGCTGTTGGCTGTATGGCATTCATCCGCGCCGCTGTTTGTGGCGTTGGCTGGGCTGATGCAACCTGAGTATCTTGCGCCTTCATGTCTTTTTGATCCAGCACGGAGCGCACAAATTCGAGCGTATCAGGCGATGTGCCCGGCTCGTATGTGCGTCTATTCACGGTGCGCGGCGTACGCGAATCCTGAACGGGCTGAACGCTTCCGCTCCTTGCCATAGCCGGATCAACACGGGAAATCTCGATTTTTTGGGTCGGCGCTGGTATCGCTTGCGGCGGCGCTGTGCGGCTGTAAACTGCAGATATTTCAGCCACTTGCTGCGGCGCGGCAGGCTTGGTTTTTGGCGTCACCGCAGGCACTAAGGGCGTCGGTGCGGGCGCGGACTTTTGCGCCACTTTCGCGATTTTTTCAGGAGCAGGGGTAATTTCCGCCAAATCAATCTTGGTCTTGGTCACTGCGGCGGATGATGGCGCTGTATCGGCGGGCCCGGAAAGCTCCTCGCTCAGCGCGGCAAGCAATGCACGGTCTTCATCGCTAAGCGTTTCATCAGCCCCTTGCGCGGCCAACATTTCCTCTTTGCTGGGCAGCGCGCTCGCCGCCACATTATCGCCGTCATCATTATTAGCCACGGGCTGGGCGGCGGCCAATAAATTCTCCACGCCCGCGCCATCGTTATTTTGCGAGGCGCGCAATGCGTCATAAACCGTGCTGTCCTGATGGGCGATATCCATGCCGCCATCAAAGTCAGGCGCAACTTTGTAATCAGCGCTGCGTGCTTGCACAACTGGCAAAACCTGATCATCACCGCTATCGGGGTAGGAGACGACGACCAAGGTCGTAAAGAGGACAACCACCGCAATAAACGAGGCGGCCGTCACAACGGGATTTCGAATGGCCATGGCAACAATACGGGCAAGATTCATAACGCAGTTCCTTTTTGTAGGTAGGAGTATTGATTCTGCTACGACTCTAGAACGGCTTGGAGCATTCTTGCAAGAAACACTGACTTTGTTTCCAGAATTCTTGAGGATAAGCTGCGTCTAACGCACATCCCAATACAGATCGAACATACGCTCATGCTCGCGTATGGCGAAGCGGTCAGTCATGCCCGCAATATAATCGGCCACAACGCGGGCGCGGTTTTGGCGCGATGCATCATCCTCGTCCAGACCACCTGCCTCCTCGACGCGGCGCTGCCAATGCTCGGGCAACAGCGTGTAATTTGTCACGAATGCATCGAACATATCGCCGATAATGCGCTCGACCTTAAGCCAGATGCGGTTAATCGTGTGATGGCGGTACATGCGTTCATATAAAAACCCGCGCAGCTCATCGACTTTCTCGCGCATATCATCGGAAAATGCGACCATCTGCATTCCGGCAGCGCGCACATCTTCGGGGCTTTGCGGATCGACTTGTTTCAGGCGCTTGCCTGTTTCGGTCAGAACATCCTCGACCATCGCGCCAATCATCTCGCGCACCATTTCGGGCACAAGATAACGCGCGGCCATATCGGGGTAATTGGCATTCGCGCCTTTGATAGATTCGCCGATAATGGCGACTTCCTGCAATTCTTCTAAGGTAAATAATCCCGCGCGCAGCCCATCCTCCACGTCATGATTATTATAGGCAATATCATCGGACAGCGCGGCCACCTGCGCCTCGACCGAGGCATGGCCGGAGAGTTCCAGATCGACTTGTGCCTGTAATTCGCGCACAGCGATATGCGGCTCTTTGGTGAGGGGGCCATTATGCTTGACCACGCCCTCCAGCGTTTCCCATGTCAGGTTCAGCCCGTTCCAATTGGGGTATTTACGCTCCAGCGTTGTCAGGACGCGCAAAGATTGGTCATTATGATCAAAACCGCCATAATCCTGCATGAAATCACGCAGGAATATCTCGCCAATATGGGCAAAGGGCGTATGACCCATATCATGCGCCAGCGCGATTCCCTCGGCCAGATCCTCGTTCACCATGAGCGCGCGGGCAATGGAGCGGGTAATCTGCGCGACCTCTAATGTATGGGTGAGGCGCGTGCGGTAATGATCGCCCTCGTGATAGACGAAGACTTGCGTTTTATATTTCAGGCGGCGAAAGGCGCTGGCGTGAATGATGCGGTCGCGGTCACGCTGAAACGCTGTGCGGTGCGTGCTTTCCGGCTCCTCGTGCACGCGGCCCCGGCTTTGATCGGGACGGCACGCGAAATTAGCCAATGGAAGCGCGCAGTAATTATATGATTTTTCTGATGCCATGCTTTGTTTTAACCACGAATAAACACAAATGCACACGAATTTTTAACCACAAAGGTTAAAGAGAAAAATAGAGATGAAAGATTTAAAAATTAAAAAACTCTTGTATCTCCTGCTTACTCTTTTATCTCTGTGGTTTTATTTTTCCGCGTTAATTGGTGTTCATTTGTGGTCAAAATCATATATAATGAAATTATGACATTGAATATAGATAAGAGCGCCGTAAAGCGCATTGAAGAATTAAGAACCCAGCAAGGCAAAGACGCGCTGATGCTGCGTGTGCGCGTGGATGGCGGCGGGTGCTCGGGGTTCCAGTATCATTTGGAGTTGACCGAGGATAGCAGCGAGAATGAAAAAGCCTTCGCGGATTGCGTCGTGAGCGATGATATTTCGCTGGGTTTTCTTGATGGCGCGACCGTACGTTTTGATAACGAGCTGATCGGCGCGGAGTTCAAAATCGACAACCCCAATGCCGTGGCAGGATGTGGTTGCGGAACGAGCTTTGCTATGTAATCATTTTCCCTTCAAAAGGGAGACTTAAAACATGAGTGAAACATTATATGAGCGTCTGGGCGGGAAAGACGCGGTCAACGCCGCCGTTGATATTTTCTATACTAAAGTTCTTGCCGATCCGTTGCTGATGCCGTTTTTCGATGGCGTTGATATGACCCGCCAACGCAAGCACCAAAAAATGTTTCTAAGCTATGCCTTTGGCGGCTTGCCGACTTATGAGGGTAAGAATATGCGCGAGGCGCACAAGCATCTGGATTTAGAAGAAAAGCATTTTACCGCCGTTGCCGGACATTTGCAAAGCACGCTTGAGGATTTGGATGTTGCCAAAAATTTGATTGCCGAGGTGATGACCATCGCCGCCAGCACCCGCGATGATGTACTAAATCTTTAATATCTAAAACCGGCATATGCCCCTCTTTACATTCATGCCCCTCTCATTATTGTGAGAGGCATGAAAATTGTCTCATGGAATGTAAATTCGATTAAAGCGCGCGGCGATCATGTCGCGCGGTTCTTGGAGGAATCCGCGCCCGATGTCCTGATGGTGCAAGAGCTTAAGGGGCTGGAATTTCCGGCGGAGCGGTTCGAGGCGCTGGGCTATCACACCCATGCGGTGTGCCAAAAAGCCTATAACGGCGTTGCGGTATTTTCAAAAACGCCGATCACGGTGATTGCCGAGGCCCTGCCCGGCGACGATAGCGATGAGCAAGCGCGTTTCATTGATTTTGAAACGAACGATATGCGCCTGATTAATATTTACCTGCCTAATGGTAACCCGGTTTTCTCTTCCCACCTCCCTCGTCATTCCGGCGAAAGCCGGAATCCAGAAGATTTAAAACAACCGGATCCCCGCCTTCGCGGGGATGACGCAGGGGGTGAGGGCGATCCCTGTTTGCACGAAAAATTCACTTATAAATTGAATTGGATGGCGCGGCTTTATAATTATCTCGCGGATTTGCGCGGGCGCAATATCCCCTTTGCGATTGGCGGGGATTTCAATGTTATTCCGCAAGATAAAGATTGCCATGCCCCCAAAGCATGGGCGGGTGATGCGTTATTCCGGCCACAGAGCTGGAACAAATTCCGCACACTTGAAAATCTTGGTCTATACGATGCGTTTCGTATTTATAATAATGGCGGCGGTCATTATACATTTTGGGATTATCAGGGCGGTGCGTGGCAAAATGATAAGGGCATTCGCATTGATCACTTTTTGCTCTCGCCGGAATTGGCCGACCGCCTGACAAATTGCACAATTGATACGGCGCCGCGCGGGTGGGACAAGCCATCGGACCACACACCCATCATTGTGGAGATCGCCGCGTGAGGCGCCTTGGCGCGCTTTTCCTGTGTTTGCTGTGCGGTGCCTGCGCCGCGGTAAAGGCCGCGCCGCAAGATTATCTGGCGCAAAAAAATGTGACGCCGCCGACATTGGAAACATTCGATCATTGCTCGCATTATGGCTGCCAGCGTGTGCAGGCTGTGGCGCTGGAGCCAGGCGATTGGCGCGCCATCAAGAAAGCTTATGGCGGCAAAGCCCGCAACGCCGAAGCCGAGCGCGCGAAAATTGCCAAGGCCGTCGGCGCCTTTGAAGAGATTGCGGGCGGTAAAACCGGCACGGCCATCGATAAGGGCGGTACGTTTTTGAAAATGGGCAACGGGCAGTTGGATTGCGTCGATGAGAGCGTGAACACAACGTCGTATTTGCTGCTGCTGCAAGAGCGCGGCTGGTTGGAATTTCACGAAGTTTCGAACGTCAATGCGCGCTTTCCGCTGGTGCATTCGGGGCGCTGGCCGCATCAAAGCGCAACAATGCGCGAGATAGACACAAACGCGCAATGGGCCGTGGATAGCTGGCTTCATGATAATGGCGCGCCGCCGGAAATTGTGCCGCTGCGCGCATGGCTGGATGGGCATCGCCCGCCGGATAATGCCGATGAAAAGGCTGGATAAGGGCAGCATAGCCATGTTTTTTTCAATGCGGCCATGCTAGATTAAAGGCGAATCTGTTTATTCAGCAAGAGGCATTGGCATGCGCACATTCAATATTTATTTTGCAATTATCGGTCTTATGATGCTCGGCGCGTGTGGCGCGGTGCATGATGATTTGCTGCATGAAAAGGCGCAGCGCATCGCCTCCCCCGCCTATATGGTGGAGCGAACCATTAACGCCGCACCCTTTGCCCTGACCGCGTTCGAGCGTATTCACGGCCAGCCCGGGCCTGTCAATATTTACATTGGCGATGATCTGCGTAACATGGGCCGCATCACCACAAACAAGACCACCGCCTCCTATCCTGTTGCGCTGCATTTGGCCGCCATGGATAAAAGCGCCAATGTCGTTTATCTGGCGCTGCCGTGCCAATATACCGGCCTGATTGATGAAGGGCGCGATTGTCACGCCGATAAGGGCAAGAATGCCGGCCCGACGCTGGAGGCGCTCAATACCGCGATTACCGATGTGAAGGCAAAATATAGGCTGGATGATGTTAACCTGATCGGCTATGGCCATGGCGGGTATTTCGCCGCGCTGTTGGCTGCCGCCCGCCCCGATGTTGCATCACTGCGCAGTGTCTCGCCCATGCTGGAGGGGCATTTTGAAATCCCCCAAAGCGCCTATGGCCGCCTTGCCACCATCCCCCAGCGCCATTTTATCGGCGCGCTGGATCCCGATATATTCGTGGAGAATTACAAGATATATAAAGAGAAATTACCCGCCGCGCGCTGCGTAAGCCACCAGTTGGTTGAGGGCGCAGGGCACGAAGTGGGCTGGGCTAATCGCTGGGGCGAACTTATTGCCATGCCCGTTGGCTGCGCTACTGCCGCCGCACCGCGCTATGATTTTCGCAAGGTGCAGGATTTCACCACGCGCGCCACACCCAAGACACGGTATTTGCCGGGTAGCGATAAATAGAACTCCAAAATTTTCGAAAAAAGATGGCGCAAGCCACCCGAAGCCTTGGCGAAGGGTGGTGCTGCACAGCTGACGAAATAGAAATTTTTCTCCGCTATAACTGCTTGTTTTTAATGGCAAAACATCGCACAACGATTTTCTAATTAAGCAGTTTTTTTGATTCTGTTCAAGAGGTATCTTCTCTCTTCAAGACCTCACCCTTTGAAAACATTGACCTAAGGTCGAGTGTTCGAAACAATTTCAAATGCTCCTGCACAGTTTACTTCTTCAAACTTAATTTCTCATGCACATCGTGGCTTGCCTATAAAACGATAGCTTGCTACTTGTAAAACATGAGAGTTTTTCAAAAGATTATAATTGCTTCACTTTTTATGTACATGATGGCCGTTGGATCAACATGGGCACAAAGTATCAATTCTGAAGATTGGAAAACATTTCGGAGCGAAGAATATAAATTCCGTTTCACCTATCCTGCTGATTGGGTGATTAAGCAAGGGTGAGGGCCAAACGTCAAAGTTGTGATTTCAAATAATCAACCTGACAATGCCAACTGCAATATGGTTGTTAGATCAGATCAAGCTTTAAGCTTATTGGATGACACCATCTATTCGGATATGACCCAAGAAGACATTAGGGAGATGACTCCTGATGGTTTCGACTTGATAGAGGGTAAGGCTGCTTACATCGATAACAAACATGCCGCATACTTCTTGATGTCTGGGGAATACAAAACAGCCAATTATACAATTCCAATGAAACAGATAATGATTCAAACCATTGTTAAAGGAAAAATGTATAGTTTTGGATGCACAACCCTAGAAACATCATTTGATAAGTATGAAGCCACTATAAAGAGAATTGTTAATACTCTTGTCTTTGAATATTACAATGAAGAATACACGATAGCGGACTCATGGATTGAAGAAAATTATACTTATTTCTGGTTATCTATAATTCTTTCTCTGGTTTTAACTTGGGGCATCGGGCTTACACCGCCATTGCTTATTCGATATGTATTTTTGAAAAAACCGATGGGCAAAAAAGGTGCGCTCGCTGTATGCGGTTTATTCTTCTTTCTCAATATCATTGTGTTTTCAATCCTAGGAAGTGAAAGCAAAACTCATACGGCGCTAATATTGGTCGCGTTCGTTTCTTACTGGATATTAAAGAAAAACCGAGGCGAGTTATATGAAGAAGATGAAAAAACAAACCTTATGAGATTATATGGGATAACCGGAGAGGATGATGGAAAGTACATATACAACAAAAAATCTTATAATGACTACGACGAAGCCTTGGCTGTAGCCCGGCATGATGCAGGTAACAGCGTTAAAACAGAGCAGGAAACAAAAAATCAATAATAATTCTGTATAGCACCTTCTTTTTCTTTAGTTTCTTAAACAAACTCAAACATATTTTTCCTTCAATAAAGTAGAAACGTCTCCTTTTCTCCAAAAGGGTGAGGCTTTTTGATTTGAGGGTTATCAATGGGTTAGGCATCGTGTTGCGGTCTTTATTTCCACTCAGAGGGGCTTAGCTGCACGAAAATCAACGCCTAGGTGCTGGTTTTATCAATTATTCAGCCTTATTTTCTCTCGACCTCACCCCGTTTCCCAACCTCGTCTCGCGGCCCAGAATGGAATGTTATGTCATAAGGGGCGAGGTTTTGGAGAAAAAAGCCTCACCCTTTAAAATGAAACAAAAACAGTATGTTAAGGGAAATTTGAAATTTTGGAGTTTGAACTTTTCACATGGTACACCAGAAAAGTTAATTTTTATTTTCCGAAATAAACCGTTAAGTGATTGATATTATTCAATAAGTTTTTCTAAAAAATGTGATGGTGCCACGATGGAGAATCGAACTCCAGACCTCGTCATTACCAATGACGCGCTCTACCACTGAGCTACCGCGGCCGCTTCTGAACGCCTCTTTTATAATCCAAATCCCGATATTACAAGGAAAAATCCGCGCGCATCTTGTGGATGAGGTGAATATTTTTACTGACGCGTGCGCATGTTGGCTTGTAAGCTTTATTCTCATCACATGAACGCCGCAATTTTGCCCTATATGGTGCCTAAACAATGAGTGACAAAACACAGCAAAGACAAGAAGAGCGCGCCAAAGCTTTGCGGGAGAATTTGCGTAAGCGCAAAGAAAAGCTCAAAGAACAAAAAGCCGCAGCCAAGAAAGATACGAGTAAATAAAATGCAGATATTAAAAGATAAAGACACCATCACCCCCGCGCAAAATGCCGACGCCCAAACCGTGCCTGGCCTTTTGGCCGATCACCAAATACGCGATCTGGCCGTTAATCAGGGCATGATTGACCCGTTCGAGGAAAAGCAAAAGCGCGACGGGGTGATCTCATACGGGCTGTCTTCATATGGTTACGACTCGCGCTGTTCGGAGGATTTCAAAATCTTCACCAATGTTGATAATGCGCTGGTTGACCCGAAGGATTTTTCCGAGACCAGCTTCGTTGACCGCCGAACAGATGTGTGCGTTATACCGCCCAACAGTTTCGTTCTGACCCATACGGTGGAATATTTCCGCATCCCCAAAGATGTGCTGGTGATTTGTCTGGGTAAATCAACCTATGCGCGGTGCGGCCTGATTGTGAATGTGACGCCGCTCGAGCCGGGCTGGGAGGGGCATGTCACGCTGGAGATTTCCAATACCACGCCGCTGCCCGCCAAAGTTTACGCCAATGAGGGCATCGCGCAATTTCTGTTCTTCAAGGGCAGCGATGCGTGCGAGATCAGCTACGCCGATAAAAAAGGTAAATATATGGGGCAAAAAGGCGTGACACTGCCGAAGCTTTAAAGATTAAATTATAACCCCTCGCCGTCATCCCTGCGCAGGCAGGGATCCAGCAGCCAAGAGGCACTCGATTCCGGCTTGCGCCGGAATGACGGAAATGACGAAAATGACAAAAACCCCAGTGCGTTGATGACAAAGACAAAATGAAAACAGCCGTAAATATGACAGATACACAAGACTCCCCCGCCGACACCCCCGCCGAAATCCCTGCGGGCGGCATGAGCAAATTATGCATCATTGGCGGCAACCAGCTTAATGGTGATATCCCCATTAGCGGCGCGAAGAATGCGGCGCTGAAAATGATGTGCGCGGGGCTGCTCAGCGCGGAGCCGTTATCTTTGGAGAATATGCCCAACGCGCTGCGCGATATTGCCTCGCAAACCGAATTGCTCGAGCATTTGGGATGCGCCGTCAAAACAAATGGCAGCGCCATGGAGATCACGGCCGCGAACCTCACCAGTCATACCGCACCTTATGAGATTGTCCGCAAAATGCGCGCGAGTATTTTGGTGCTTGGCCCGCTTCTGGCGCGCATGGGTCAGGCCAAAGTCTCCCTGCCCGGCGGGTGCGCGATCGGCGCGCGCGCGGTAGATCTGCACATTAAGGGCCTTGAGGAAATGGGCGCAATCATTACCCTTAAAGAAGGTTACATTCATGCCGAGGCACCGCAAGGCGGTTTGCAGGGCGCAAAAATTCTCTTCCCGAAAGTCTCGGTCGGCGCAACGGAAAATCTGATGATGGCCGCGACGCTGGCGAACGGCACAACGACGCTAGCCAACGCGGCGAAGGAGCCGGAGATTATTGATCTGGGCGAATGCCTCATCAAGATGGGCGCGAAAATTACCGGTCTTGGCACTGATGTAATTACGATTGAGGGCGTAAAATCGCTGGGCAGCGCGACGCACAGTGTCATTCCCGACCGCATCGAAACCGGCACTTATATGGTGGCGGCCGCGATGTGCGGCGGCACGGTGCGTTTGCAAAATGCCATGCTGGATCATTTAAGCGCAGCCGCAGGGCATCTCTCGCAAACCGGCGTGGATATCGAGCAACAAGGCAGCGATATCATCGTCAGCCGCGATTTGTCTGTGCCGCTCAAAGGCGTGGACATTATGACCGAGCCCTATCCGGGCTTCCCCACCGACTTGCAGGCGCAATTCATGGCGATGCTGACGCTGGCCGATGGCGCGGCGATGGTCACGGAAACAATTTTCGAAAACCGCTTCATGCATGTGCCGGAATTATCGCGCATGGGCGCGGATATTACGGTGCAGGGAAACTCGGCCATTATTCGCGGCGTGCCCAGCCTGACGGGCGCCGAAGTGATGGCCACCGATTTGCGGGCCTCAGTTGCGCTGGTGCTGGCCGGATTGGTCGCCGAAGGGACAACAACGGTGAACCGCATTTACCACCTTGAGCGCGGCTACGAGAACATCACAACCAAACTGGCCGCCTGCGGCGCGCAGATTGAAAAGATGAAGGGGTAATATCTTTAATCGGTAAAATTTGACAAATCTTTGAAACTCATTTATTGGTTATGAAAATTTTGGAGTGACCGATATGAGTAAAGCTGAATCAAACGCCTTCATCACCCTTGATATTGTTTCTTATGTGGAAGGTTTTAATGTAGCCGCTCGCCTAAAAAAGTTAGGCCAACTTCGTGTTGAAAAAGATATAAAGCTAGATGAACACGTCTGCGCTTCCATGGTGCGTGTTGCAACGAACAACATTGCCAGCGTTGGCGATCATGTGTCTTATAATCATCCTTTCCGTGGTGCGCGCGCTGTGGTTAAAACATTTACGGGTGAAGCTTACTACACGATGCGCTCTCCTGAAGAAATAGACGCGCTTATTGCAGAAGCACACAAATCGCGGGGCAAAATAGCCTCGCCATTTGAAAAAGGCTTTAAACCTGAGTTTGGCACAACAACAAGCACGTGGAATGACAAACTTCGCACAGGATTTTCTCGGGCAAAAGGCTTATCCCCGACGGCTATCTATGGCTATGCCGCGTTATCGCAAACGGTCTCGACGCCTGCGGCGCCCAGATAGAGAAGGTGCAGGGGTAATTTTTTACCACGAAAACAAGAAGAAACACTCTCGCCGTCATCCCTGCGAAAGCAGGGATCCAGTCCTTCTTAACGCCTAGATTCCAGCTTTCGCTGGAATGACGATAAAATAGCTTCGTGCCTTCGTGGTAAAATAAAAAATCCGTGTTCATCAGTGTTTATCTGTGGTTTAAAAGCGTTATGACACGCAGCAATAAAATCATATTGGCGGTGCCCAAGGGGCGGATTTGGGAGGAGTTAGAGCCTCTTCTGGCCGCGTGCGATATCGCGCCCGAAGATGATTTCACCAATCCAAAATCCCGCAAGCTGCAATTCACCACCAACCACGAGAGCCTTGATATTATCCGCGTGCGCGCCTTTGATGTAGCCACCTTTGTGGCCTATGGCGCGGCGCATATGGGCGTTGTCGGCTCGGATGCGCTGGAGGAGTTTAATTACTCCGAGATTTATTCGCCGATTGATCTGGATATCGGTCATTGCCGCCTGTCTGTGGCCATGCCCGAAGATGCGGCGCAACAAAGCGCAAAGCACAAAGAAAGCCATGTCCGCGTGGTAACAAAATACCCGAATTTGACGCGCCGCCATTTTGAAAAACAAGGCGTGCAGGCCGAATGTATTAAGCTTAATGGCGCGATGGAGATTGCCCCCGCCCTTGGCATGGCGCGGCGCATTGTGGATTTGGTATCCACCGGCGGCACGCTCAAGGCCAATAACCTTGTTGAAACGCAGGAGATTATGCGCATTTCCTCGCGCCTTGTGGTGCATCGTGCCTCGCTGAAAACGCGCCCCGAGCAGATGAAGGGCTGGATTGCGAAGTTTGAAAAGGCTGTTAATCGTTAAAAAATTAACGCGGAGATTCAGAGATACGGAGTTTTTTTATTTTTCTCTGTTTCTCCGTTACTCCGCGTTTAAAACAGGATAAAAATAAACATGTCCATTTTGTCTGTAACAATCAAGCAAAGCGCCAAGCCAAACAGCGCGCCCGCCGCCTTATTGGTGCGAGACCGTGAAACGGCGCTGCGTGATTTAAAGCGCGCCGAGACATTCAATATAATACGCGATAATAACGGGCCCTATGCGGTTGATTTATCGATTGATGAAAACCGCCTTGTTTTTCGCATCACCAATGCCGAGCGCGAAGAGTTGCCGATGCTGGTGCTCTCGCTCAAGCCCTATGCGCGCCTGATTAAGGATTATTTCATGATCGTACGCAGCTATGACGAAGCGCTGCGCGAGGGGAAGCCATCACGCATCGAGGCGATTGATATGGGGCGGCGCGGTCTGCATAATGAGGGCGCGGCGCTGCTGGCCGAGCGACTGGCCGATAAAATCGAGATGGATCAGGATACGGCGCGGCGGCTTTTCACGCTGATATGCGCGCTGCATGAGGATAGAATTGTCACGAAACGCTAGGACAGGCTTGCAAAACAGGGGAAACCCGTATAAATACACCCTTACGTCATCCCTGCGCAGGCAGGGATCCAGACCATTAAAGCACTAGATTCCAGCTTTTTCTGGAATGACGATTAAAGAAAGATTGAGAATGGCTAAAGAAGAACTAATCGAATTTAAAGGCGTTGTGAGCGAAATTCTGCCCAACGCGATGTTCCGCGTGACGCTGGAAAATGACCATGTGATTTTGGCCCACACCGCCGGCAAGATGCGCAAGAACCGCATTCGCGTGCTGCAAGGTGACGCTGTTGTTGTTGAAATGACGCCCTATGATCTGAGCAAGGGCCGTATTATTTATCGTGAAAAGTGATAGATTTTTTTAGATGAGCGCAGCGAATTTAGAAAATCATCATCCCGGCGCAGACCAGGATCTCGCCGGTAAAAAGCAAAAAGATTCCCGCTTTCACGGGGATAGCAATATAAGAAAACTCATTCTCGCATCAAGCTCCCCGCGCAGGGTTGAGCTTCTTAAGCAAATCCATATAGATCCGGCGGAGATACTTCCCGCTGACATTAATGAAGATGCCCGCAAAGGCGAGTTGCCGCGTGAATTGGCGCTGCGTTTGGCCCGTGAAAAGGCGCAAGCCATAGCCGCCACCCGTAAGGATCATTTCATCCTTGCCGCCGATACGGTCGTCGCGTGCGGACGGCGGATATTGCCCAAAACCGGCAATGCGGATGAGGCGCGCGATTGCCTAAAGCTCCTGTCAGGGCGGCGGCATCATGTATATGGCGGCATTGCGCTGATTACCTCGCAAGGCAATATGCATTCAAAACTTTGCGACACAATCGTGCAGTTTAAACGTTTGAGCGCCGCAGAGATTGAGCATTATATCGAAAGCGGCGAATGGGACGGCAAGGCGGGCGGTTACGCGATACAAGGGCTGGCGGCGTCTTATGTGCGTTTTATTCGCGGGTCATATTCGAACGTGGTCGGGCTATCACTTTATGATACAATGAACCTGCTCGGCGGGGCGGGTTTCAAATCCTAATCACACTCGTCATCCCGTTGGTCTGCGAAGCAGGCTTAAACAAACGGGATCCAGCAAAAGACGGCAGCTTTGCTGCCGACATATGGATCCCCGCTCTTTCAGCGTTTCTTGTCAGAAACGCGGCGGGTATGACAATAAGGAAAAAAGATCGTGGACATCTTAATCGAAGAAATGGATAGCAGCCTGTGGGTTGCCGCGCTGGATGGCGGAAAGCTGGATGGGCTGGAGGTTGATCCGGCGGGCGAGGAAGTGCGCTGGGGCTCGATTTACCGCGCCAAAGTTGTCTCCGTTGATACGGCGCTGGATGCGGTTTATGTCGATTTGGACGGCGACAATACCGGCATTTTATTTAATAAAGATGTGCGGCGCACCGATAAGGACGGCAAGCTTATCAAGGGCGGCGCGGAGGCAATTGGCAAAGCCCTGCCGCCGGGCAAGGTGATCACCGTGCAAGCCAAGAGCGCCTATCTGGCCGCAGCCAAAGATTTCGAGCCACCGCGCGAGGACAAGCTGCCTTTGATGAGCATGGATATCACCCTGCCCGGGCGGCATTTAATTTACTGCCCGATGATGGAGATTAACCGCGTCTCGCAACGTATCCGCGATAAGGCGCTGCGTAAGAATTTGCTGAAAATGCTTGATGCGCTGGAGGATATTCGCGGCTGCATCTTGCGCGCCTCGGCGGCGCATACCCAGACCGATATGCTGATGCGCGAGGGCAAAATCCTCAAAGGGACATGGGAGGCAATGCAGGAATATCTGCAAGGCAACGAGGTTGGCCTGATCATGGAAGGGCCGGATGCGATTGAACGCACATTGTCAGATCAAGCCGCGCAGGCGATTGACCGCATCGAGATTGTCACCATGGATCATTTCCATCAGGCCGAAACATGGTGCGATTTATTTGCGCCCGATCTGATGACCAAGATCGAGCCGGTCGAGCTGGATAATGCAGTGGTCGATCTGGCTTTGTTCGAATATCGCGACATTATCGGCCAGATCGAGGATTTATTTCACAGCTATGCCATGCTGGCCGGTGGCGGCAATATTATTATTCAGGAAACGGCGGCGCTGACGGCGGTGGATATAAATCGCGGCGGTGATAAGGGCTCGAACTTGGCGATAAACATCGCGGCGGCCCAAGAAATTGCGCGGCAAATGCGCCTACGCAATGCGGGCGGTATTGTCATGGTTGATTTCCTCAAGATGAATTCAAAGCGCGATGAGGGCAAGTTAATCGCCGCGATGGAAGAGGCGATTAATGACGACCCATGCACCGTGCAAATTCACGGCATGACCGCGCTGGGTCTGATGGAGATGACGCGCAAGCGCCGCACACCGCCGCTGCAGGAGCGTTTTGATTTATCGATCCTTACCGACAATTTTTAAGTCTGAAAATTTTTAAATGAAACCACTGGACACAAGCGCGCGTGCGTTTTATAAGCTTTTGGTTGCCTCGTTCATTATTGGCAACGGCACTTTTATTTAGGCCTGGGTAGCTCAGTGGTAGAGCAGGCGACTGAAAATCGCCGTGTCGGCAGTTCAATTCTGCCCCCGGGCACCACCCTTCGCAGTTAGGTTGCCGTCATGCAACCGTTAAGAGAAGCTGTTTACGCCCTAAAGCTTTAGCAAAGTGGGCGGCGGAAAATACTTCGGGTGGCTGAGGCCACTTTACCCCCGCACATTTCTGGCCTAGAATTTACCTGCAACCGGCGGGAGAAATATTCATGTCTTTAAAAGGAAAAACAGCACTCATTACCGGCTCGACCAGCGGGATCGGGCTGGGGCTTGCGCGCGGGCTGGCGGATGCGGGCGTGAATATCATGCTCAACGGGTTTGGCAATGCCGGCGAGATTGAAGCCATCCGTGAAGAGATCGAAAATAAGGGCGTGCAGTGCCATTATAATCCCGCCAACATGACGCATCCCGAAGCGATTATGACGCTGGTCGAGGAAACCGTTTCATCGATGGGCAGCCTTGATATTTTGGTGAATAACGCGGGCATTCAGCATGTCAGCCCCATCGAAGATTTCCCGCCCGAAAAATGGGACGCCATTCTTGCGATTAGCCTGACGTCATCTTTTCACACAATGCGGCTGGCTGTGCCGATCATGAAACAGCAAGGTTTTGGTCGCATCATCAATATCGCCAGCGCGCATGGCCTGATTGCCTCGCCTTATAAGAGCGCCTATGTCGCGGCCAAGCACGGCCTTGTAGGGCTGACAAAAACTGTCGCGCTGGAAGTGGCGCAAGATAATATTACCGTCAATGCAATTTGCCCGGGCTATGTGAAGACGCCGCTGGTTGAGGGGCAGATTAAAGATCAAGCCAAAGCGCGCGGCATTAGCGAAGCCGAAGTGGTCAATGATGTGATGCTCAAGGCGCAATGGACAAAGGAATTTGTGAGCGTGGAGCAGTTGGCGGCGCTGACGAAATTTTTATGCAGCGAGGATGCCGCGAATATTACCGGCGCATCTCTGCCCGTTGATGGTGGCTGGACAGCGGCTTAATAAAAAACCACAGAGTTTAAATATAAAAGACTCTTTTATCTCTTTCTTGCTCCTTCATCTCTGTGGTTCATTCCTCAAAAGCATATCAAGGGCGCTTTCCCAGCCGTTTAACAATTCGCTGCGTTTCGTATAGCTCATGGTGGGTTGATAGTTTTGTGCCATCTTCCAATGTCCGGCAATATCATCTAGATCCTTATAAAGTCCCGCCTGCAGCCCCGCGAGATACGCCGCCCCCAGCGCCGTACATTCTGAAATTTCAGGAATATCAACAGGGCGGGCAACAATATCGGCAAGAAACTGGCACATAAATTCATTGGCCACCAACCCGCCATCGGCGCGGATGGTTTGGATATCCGCCTGCCCGTCTTCTTCCATGGCGCGCACCAGATCAAATGTTTGATAGGCCTGCGCCTCGAGCGCGGCGCGGACAATATGCGCCTTTGTGCTTTCGCGCGATAGCCCCGCAATGACAGCGCGCACATCGGGGCGCCAATGCGGCGCGCCTAATCCAGCAAAGGCGGGCACGAAATAAACACCGTTATTATCATCAACCGATGTGGCCAGCGCTTCGCTATCGGGGGCGCTATTAATCACCCCCAGCCCGTCACGCAGCCATTGAATGGCCGCGCCCGCAACGAAAATAGAACCTTCGATAGCGTAGGTAATTTCCCCGCTCAGCCGATAGGCCACCGTGGTCAGCAAACGATTTTGCGAGGCGCGGAATTCCCCGCCAATATTCATCAATGCGAAACACCCCGTGCCGTAAGTAGATTTCACCATGCCGGGCTTGAAACAGGCTTGGCCGATCAGCGCCGCTTGCTGGTCCCCCGCCATACCTGTGACGGGAATATCATGGCCACAAATGTGCGCCGTACCGAAATCGGCGGCGTTATCTTTCACATCGGGAAGAAGACTGCGCGGGATGTTAAACAGCGCCAGTAATTCCTCGTCCCATTCTTGTGCGGTGATATTATAAAGCATGGTGCGGGACGCATTTGTGATATCGGTGGCGTGAACCGCGCCGTTTGTGAGCTTCCACAGCAGCCAGCAATCAACCGTGCCAAAGGCCAGCGTGCCAGCCTCGGCCCGCGCGCGCGCGCCATCAACATTATCCAAAATCCACGCGATTTTCGTAGCCGAAAAATACGGATCAAGCAGCAAGCCCGTCTTTGCGCGGAGCATCTCTTCATGACCCGCCTCTTTAAGGCGTACGCACATATCCGCAGTGCGGCGGTCTTGCCAGACAATGGCGTTATAGATAGGCGCGCCCGTGTCACGATCCCATATAATAGTCGTTTCGCGCTGGTTTGTGATGCCGATAGCAGTAATGTCGGCGGCGTCTTTAATGACCGTCTCGCAGCAATGCAGCGTGTCTTTCCAAATGTCATTTGCGTCTTGCTCCACCCAGCCTTTATGGGGGTAGTGCAAGGTCAGCTCTTTTTGCTCGGCGTCCAAAATCTTACCAGCGGCGGAAAATAAAATCGCGCGGCTGGATGTTGTGCCTTGGTCGATGGACAGGATAGCGCTCATATATGAAACCCTGCGGGCAGTTTGCGCGTGAGGGTATGGGGGGCGTAAGGCCGCCCGTCTTGTTTACAAATTGCGCGCGTAACCTCTTCGGCAAAGCTGCGATATGTGGTGAGTTTACCACCATAAAGCGACCAAAGCGGCGCGGCGGTTTTTTTGTGTTTGTAAAAAGAATGATCGCGGCTCGCCTTGCTCGCATTTTTCGTGCCGTCATCCATTAAGGGCCGCACGCCGGAATAAGTCCCGATAATATCATCCGGCGTAATTTTGTTTTCAAAAGAGCGATTAAAGGCCGCGCATAAATATTGTATTTCGGATTGCGAGATTTTGGCATCTTTGGGGTCGCCTGCGAAATCTTCTTCGGTTGTGCCGATTAATGTCTGATCGTCATTATAGGGGATGGCAAAAATAATGCGGCCATCATCTTGCTGCAGGATATATGCATGGTCGCCATCATATTGGCGGGGCACAATAATGTGGCTGCCTTTGACCAGCCGTATGTCCGGCAAGCCCGCCTCATCCAGATTATGCGCGCCCGTGAATTGCCTGACCCACGGGCCGGTCGCGTTGACGGCCATACGCGCCGTGATGGTTTTATCATCGGTCTTTATGCGCCATACACCATCTTCATCACGCATTTCACGGATGGCTTGATGTTCAAAAATATCAGCGCCCAGCTCTTTTGCATCGGCGGCATTGGCGCGCACCAGCGCCGTATCATTCGTCCAGCCATCATAATATGACAGGCCGTTTTTATATCTTTCCTGAAGCGGCGCGCCGTAATTACCGCCGCGCAAGCTCACTTTGCTTTGGCTGAAAATACTGCTGTCGGGAGCCATAAAATTATACAGCTTCACCCCCGCCCACAACATTGCAAAGGGGCGCAATCCTGCTTCATGGGGCAAGATAAATTCCATCGGCGTTATGAGATCATCGGGCGCAACATCCATTAAAATTGCGCGCTCTCTCAGTGCCTCGCCGACCATCTTGAAATCATAATTTTCGAGATACCGCAAACCGCCATGAATGATTTTAGTGCTTTTCGATGACGTTCCCGCCGCCAGTTCAGATTGCTCCAGCAGGCAAACGCTAAGCCCTTGCAGCGCCGCATCACGCGCAATACCGACGCCGTTTATACCGCCGCCAATCACGCATACATCGTAATTTCTTATTTCCATCCAGAAAAGTTTAAACGAAGTGCGGGCGGAACAAAAGAGCGTTATTCCTGCATACGGTGCGCGACAACGCGCAATTTCGCCTCGAGCTGCGTACTGGAATAAGGCTTGGCAATATAAGCATTCACGCCATAGCCCTTGGCCTCGATAACCGAATCCATATCATTGCGCCCCGTTACCATTAAAAACGGCATATCGGGGTACACCGTGCGGAGTTGTTTAAGGAAATCCATGCCGGACATTTCCGGCATATTCCAATCACATATAATGATATCGACCAGCTCCACGGCGGCATCGACAAAGGTCAGCGCCTCGCGGCCATTGGGGCATTCAAAAACTTGCGTGACCCCCAGCTCGGCCAGCAAATTGCGGCACATTGCGCGCGCATCCTTTTGGTCTTCGACAACCAAATATTTATAATCCTGAAATGTTTTTTTCTCTTTCATCGCTTCCCCTCGCTGTTTTGTTGACCCGCAGTCCATCTTGCCGTGGAGGCATCAACCTCGTAATCGGCGTTAACCTGTCCGGGCTTTAAGGCTTTGTGGATTTCCTGAACAAGCTGTAAATCATCCAAAGGCTTGGCCAATAAAACAGCGCCCTGCGGCATATCAATCGCGCCGTTCACGCCGCCTTTGGACGGATAACCGCTCATATAAATAACCGGCGTATCGGGGCGCAATTCGTGCATCATTTCCCCAAGCCGCAGCCCGTCAAGACCCGGCATTGCAATATCGGTCAGCAGCAGATCAATCTTCTCTTCATAATCTTCCTGAAGCATCAGCGCGTCATTTCCATCGCGCGCGGGCAAAACAATCATGCCGCGATCTTCCAGCAAATTCGTCATCAGCTCGCGCAAATCATCTTCATCCTCGGCCAGCAATACGGTGTATCCTTCGAAGCGGATATCCGATAAATCCTGCCCGTTGCCTTTGATGATTTTGCCCGGCGGCGCGCTTGATTGCGGCATATAAATAGAAAAACATGCGCCCTTGCCCGCCGCCGTATCAACCATGATATGCCCGCCAATTTCATTCACCAGACCATACACAACCGATAGCCCCAAACCGGTTCCCTTGCCTGTTTCTTTGGTGGTGAAAAACGGATCGAATATTTTATCCGCGACATCGGGCGCAATACCGCACCCCTGATCTTTGACAAAAACGCGCACCAGTTTTTGCTCCTTCATGGCATCGGGCAGGCCGCCAATATCATAAGTACTATCAACGCGATTAATGCCAATCGTTAAATCGCCCCCCGTGTCTTCCATGGCATCGCGGGCATTAATCACCAAATTCATCAAGATTTGCGAGAGCGTGTCACTGGTGGTTTTTACACATAAGCCTTGCTCGCGAATATCCATTTGCAGGGATATAGACGGCCCCAAAAGCGGGCGCAGCAGCGTTTCCTGATCGGCGATTAATTCGGCGATATCGTAAACTTCGGATGTGACTTGTTTATGACGGCTAAAGGCCATTAATTTATTCGTAAGACCCGCGCCGCGCTTTGCGGCCTTGGCGATGCGCTCGAAATATTTACCTGCGCGCTCGGGGGGTAAATCCGGCTTGCAGCCCGCGCTGGCAAAGCCATATATAATGGATAGAATATTGTTGAAATCATGCGCAACACCTGCCGAAAGCTGGCCAAGGGATTCGAGCTTTTGCACATTAAACATGCGCGCTTCACGATTTTTAAATTCTGTGGTTTCGGTAAAAACAGCAACCAGAATTTTAGGAGCGCCACACGCGTCATTCATATTGCTGAGCTTGATATTAAACCAGCATGTTTCGCTTTTCTTGGTTATTTGTAATTCAAGGTCGGCGGCGTGGCCCGCGGAAATTGCCGCGTGCAATAATTCAAGGCCCTGCGTGTCATCAAAAATATCCTCAAGACACGACCACCCCTCGCCCATAACCTCCTCGCGCGACATGGCGGCCAAATCGCAAAAGGCGTTATTGACGAATATGACGGGGTTAAGGGGGCTGCGGGCATTGCTGATAATAATGCCCGTGGCTGTGGTATCAATCGCCTCGGACAAAGTCTGGTTCATATCGGCAAGCCGCTCGACATCATACGCCCCCGCGCGGCCCGCGCTGATATCGGTCATGATAATCACTGTACGTCTGTGCCTTGTGCGCTGCGCCTCAACCAGACAATATTTTTGCGTGCCCGTCTGCTCATCATGCCAACCAATAATTTCACGAAACGAGCTGTCCGGCGCCCGTTGTGGCAATGCCCCGATCAAGGATTCCATTACGGAATCAAAAGGCACGGAATGATCGAACATATGGTTGATAAAATCATCATATGTAAGGCGGTTATCCTGAACATCAGCAAGCGGCGGAAAAAAACGGCAGGCATAATCATTATATCTTTGCAGGCACCCTTTATTGTCGAAAAACACAATGCCTTGGCCGGACGCCTCGAGAGAGCCCGATAACATTTTCGTTATTTCTGCCGCTTGGCGTCTGTAATAACACCCGCACAGGCCAAAGCCCACGAGCAGTAGCATGGTAAAAAAGTTCAGCAATAACACCAGAGAAATATCCACGAAACAATAACCTATGGTTGTACCTTATACTATTTTTACTCCACTTCGTTAACATTTGGATAATTGCAAAGCTTTTGACATACATGAGTACACAACGCAGACTTGTAGGGTTCGATTCTGTTTTTCACCATGCTGCTCCCTGCTATTTTCACATTCGCGATTACCTGTGACTTTTTTTATACGGCATCTTTTTTTCTCCTCGTTATTTTGTGCAAGCATAGCTTGTGCAGTCAGCGCGCGCGCGCAAGACACGCCGCCGCACATCGCCAAAGAAGCCGCGCCGCAAAGCCTCACCACACCATCCCCCACCCTGCTGGGGCCACTCGGCCTAAATATCGTGCCCAGCGCGCGGATGGATCCGGCGGGCACTCTGCGTTTTACCACCGCCACGCTGGATCCGTATTTGCACCGCGCCGTGGGGTTTCAAATTGCCAGTCCGGTATTTATATCGCTGCGGCAAACCAGTGAAGTATCAAGCCTTACCGATGAACCCGATGCGCTTTATCCCGGTATTGATCTTAAATTCCGCCTGCTGAAAGAAACACGCAGCCGCCCTGAAATCGCCGTGGGGATGCAAAGCGCGTTCGGGCATAAACGCATGGCGGGGGAATATATTGCGGCCTCGAAACGCTGGCGCAATTTTGATTTTACCGCCGGAATGGGGTGGGGGCGTTTTGGCAGCGCAGGGCATTTCGACAATCCGCTTAAGGGACTCGGCCATTTTGGCGGCGCGCGCGATAATGAAAATAACGGGGACGGGGACAGCCCCAATACGCCCGATGACTGGTTCACCGGCAATGATGCGGGGTTTTTTGCGGGTGTTGAATATCAAACGCCGTGGCAGGATATCTCGCTCAAACTGGATTATGGCGCGGATCGTTACGAGGCCGAGCGCGCCGCATTTAATTATGACCGCCCTGCCCCGTGGAGCGCGGCGGCCGTCCTTAGCCCGACCGATTGGATGAGCCTGTCAGTGGGGGTGCAAGGCACGGATAAAGTCATGGCGCGTTTATCTTTGCAAGGCTCGCCGGAGGGCTGGCCCTTTTCAAAAAACCCCAAAGACGCGCCGCCACATTTCCGCGCTTACAGAACCGCCATGGCGCAGCCCGCCGCAATGGAGGTGGCGGCGCAAAAATCAAATATGGTGCTTTATGATGCGGGGCTGGATGGCCGTGAAACCGCGCAGACCAAGCTGCAAATGCATAACCGCACATCAGGGCCGCAGCAAATTGGCCGCGCCGCGCGGCATATGAGCAACGAGGCGGGGCCACTCGCCGAAGAATTAATCGTGGCGCCGCGTCGTTTTGGCCTAAAAGGCCCATCAGTCAAATTACTGCGCCGTGATTTCGAACAAGCACTGGGCCGTAATGCGGGCAGCCCGCAGGAAATATGGCATAACGCACAAATCGTGCGCGATAAAACATGGCGCTGGCCGGTCTTTAGCCCCGAGGCTTATGAGGATCACGCACAATATAAAACGCCGCGCGGGCGGCTGATTTTGGATAATCGCGCCAGCCTGTCCGAACAAGACAGCACGGCGCTCTATCGCAGCGCGCTCATTGCCGAATTTGAAGGGCTGCGTCCGCACCGTTTTTTGCATAACGGTTTTGGGCTGCGGCTGAATTTAGCGGATAATCTGGATCGCCTGGCCGATATTCGCCCGCAAGCCCTGACCCCGATACGCAGCGATATCGATAAATTTGCCAAGCGCGGCATTGCGGTTGAGCGCGCCTTTACCACCATGACGCATAGTTTCCGCGATGATATGCATCTCGCGCTAAGTCTTGGTTATCTGGAAGAAATGTTTGCAGGTTTCGGCGGGGAATTTCTCTACCGCCCGATCGGGCCGCGTTTTGCGATTGGTGCGGAAAGCTGGGCCGTGGCCAAGCGTGACCCTGACAGCGCGCTGAATTTAGGGTTGGAGAGTTACAGCACAGCCAGCGCACTGGTAAATATCTATTACGACGCGCCGCATTGGGATACGACACTCAAGGCCAGCTTCGGGCGTTATTTGGGGCAAGATACCGGCGCGGGGCTGGAGATGAGCAAGAGATTCGATAATGGTGCGACGCTCAGCGCGTTTGTGCGCGTATCGGATCAGAGTGATTTTGACGCAACCGGCGGGGAAACCCACGCGCATCATGGTATCCGGCTGAGCCTGCCACTGGGCGGTAGCGCGATTGGCCGCCTGCCCTTTGTCGGGCGCGATAGCGAAGCGCGGTTCAGCTTTGGCCCGATGGGGCGCGACACAGCGCAGCGCCTTGATAACCCCTTCCCGCTTTATGAGGAAACACGGCCATTGGCCTATAGCGAGATGGTGAAGGAGTGGACGAGCATTGTTGAATAAAGAAAAAGCCGCCCCTTTATTACAAGGATGGCGGCGTGAAGTTTAGTACCAGATCGGATTAAAAACCCTATTATGAAACTACTTTGCTATTAAAATCTGTATTCCCTTAATTATTTTTTTTAATTATTTGTCCCTATTACCACTCGCCGTCCTTTGGATAAGGTCCCCAGCTCCCTCGCTTTTGCCACTGGCCGCCCTTTTATTCCCCTAAAAGCGCCGTGATTAACCTTATACTTATAGTTTATCTAAATTTTTATGTAAAATCAAGTAAAATTATCAAGTTAAATTATTAAGATAAATCGGGACGTCTTTAGTCTATTTTTCCAAAGATGCAATAAGATCAGCAAAATCAGCAGGATAAGAGGCTGTGAATTTCATGGTTTCGCCATTTCCCGGATGAATAAAGGAGATTTCATGGGCGTGGAGCGCCTGGCGGGGGAAATTCATGAGAATTTGTGCCTCTAACCCCGCCCGTTTCAGCGCCGCATTGACCGCCGTGGGCTGCGGCCCATAGGCGGGATCGCCGATCAAAGGATTACCCAGCGCCTGCATATGCACGCGGATTTGATGGGTGCGCCCAGTTTGCAGCTTACATTCCACCAGCGCGAATTGCCCGCCATAATCATGCAGCATTTTATAATTGGTGACAGCCTCTTTGCCGCCTTGCCTGCGGATGGTCATTTTCTGGCGATTACGCGGATCACGCCCAAGCGGCATATCAATACGGCCCATAGGCGGCACCGGAATTTTCAGCACCAGCGCATGATAAACGCGGCTGAGGGAACGATCGGCCAATTGTGCGGACAGGCCGCGATGGGCTTTGTCGTTTTTGGCCACGATAATCAGCCCGCTGGTTTCCTTATCAAGGCGGTGCACAATGCCGGGGCGCAGCACGCCGCCAATGCCCGACAGGCTATCGCCGCAATGATGCAACAACGCATTGACCAGCGTACCGTCATGATTGCCCGCACCGGGGTGAACAACCAATCCGGCGGGTTTGTTAATCACCAGCAAATCATCATCTTCATAGGCGACATCAAGGGGGATATCTTGCGGCTGCGGCGCGGCCTCGACGAGCGCGGGCACATCAAGCGCGATAATATCGCCCGCCTCCAGCTTGGTGGAAGCACGCTTTGCCGGCAGGCCGTTAAGCTTGACCGCATCCTCTTTGATGAGCGATTGCAGGCGCGCGCGCGAGTAATCCGCACCCCAATGCGCGGTGATCACTTTATCAAGGCGCGCCCCGATATCTTGGGCATTTTCAATGACAAGAAGTCGTTTTTCCATCAGATTACCCCTAGCGCCGACACGGGTCATTATAGGAATTAGGGCGCGGCGCGGCGATCACCCACCCGTCATGGCTCTTGATTTTTTTCGGATCTTCATCCGGCGCGACACTGGCCATTTCATCGATATATTCGGCATTGCTGTATCCGGCGATCATACGCTCGCGGTTAAAACCCTCGAATAAGGCCAGCCCGTGCGCCCCGCGCCCCTGAAAATAATTTTGAGCGCCCAATATTGTCCCGCGTTCATTGACGCTGAGCAGGCGGACAAATTCGTCATATTGCGCGCTTTGCTTGCCGTCACTATCGAGCATGACACTATATTGATTGTCGCCATGCGCCATAATCGCGCGGCCGCTCAGCTTATGCACATCCGTGAAATAGCGCTGCCACACCAGCTCTTTATTGAGGGTATCAATCATAAACAACCATGCCGCCTTTTGCTCGCCGCCCGCAGTGCTAACCTCGCCCAGCGCCATAATCTGATCGCGCCCATAAGCATTTTTCACAGGTGCCGCATCATGCACATGGGCAAAACGCCCGCGCGGAATTTCCTTTTGCCACAATATTGTTGTTTGCGGGCCCAAGCCCATAATCCATCCATTCTGCCCGCCTTGTTCATTCGCCATCCAGCCCGTAGCGATGTAGCCGCCGTTCGCGCCAAGGCTGAGCCCCTTAATATTGCTGGCCGGACCGGGGCGATAAGCGCGAGAGCCGAGCACTTTACCGCTGGCGCTTACATTATAAACCAGCCCGTAATCGGGCACTTTGCCGGAAATATCCGTGGCCGACACCGCCAGCATCAAAGATTTACCATCATGGGCGGTTATCATGGCGGCGGCCGACAGGCTCATTTCCTTATGATCCAGCTTGGTGTGCTTGAGCAATTCTCCCTCTTGATCGAACATTCCAATCCATATCGCGCCGCGGCTTCTGGTGCCGCCAACATCTGCGGCAATTATAAATTGCGCGCCGATTTTTTGCATATGACGCACGGCCAGAAGGTTTTCAATATCTAACGCGCGATCCCATAAAACGCGGCCACGGCGATCAAGCATGGTTAACAACAAGCGCTGCTTGCCGGTATTCGTTTTGCCATCGCGCCCCTGAAACAGGCCGCTTACTTCACCGGCCAGCACGACATTGCCGCTCTCAAGTGTGACGCCGCCAACGAATTTTTCATCGCCCAAAGGCCCGCCATAATTGGCATCCCACACATTATAAGAGCCGATGCGCGGCTCGCGTAATTTGAGCACAACCTCATAGGATGTCTCGCAGCTTTGTGCGTAGGCATAGGTGCCAAGAGGCGCAACCGTGCACAGAAATAGACCGAGCAGGAAAAGAATTGCCTTTGGAAAAAAGTATCGTTGCGCCATTATTCCTATAAATTAAAATGGTTTATATCTTTTATTATACATTGAATCCGGCGCAAGATAACCCATGAAAATTCTGATTATATCCGATGCATGGCATCCACAAGTCAACGGCGTTGTCCGCACATATGAACATCTAAGCGCCGAGCTTAGGCGCACAGGCCATGATGTGAAGGTGATAGGCCCCGCGGATTTCCCCGCGCGCATCCCCATGCCGGGCTATAGCGAGATCCAGCTTGTTATAAATCCGCAAGGGCGGCTACGGCGCATGGCCGAAGAATTTGCGCCGGATCATATTCATATCTCGACCGAAGGGCCGCTGGGCTGGGCGGCGCGCAAATATTGCATCAAGCATGGCAAAAAATTCAGCAGCACATATCATACGCATTTTCCCGATTATATCGCCAAGCGCGTCGGGCGGTTTTTGCCGTTCCTGTATAATTGGGCGCATAAAACCGCCATTAATGTCGTGCGCAAATTCCACAGCGAATCGAGCAATTTATATGTTGCCACGCAAAGCCTTGAGGATGAATTACGCGGCTGGGGCTTTACCGTTCCCATGACGCGGCTGCTGCGTGGTGTGCATATGGATTTGTTTTATCCCGGCGAGAAGACAGAGTTTCAAGACCTCAAAAGACCTGTGGCGCTATATGTTGGCCGTGTGGCGATCGAGAAAAATCTGGAAGATTTTCTGGCTATGGATTGGCAAGGCAGCAAAGTCATTGTCGGTGACGGACCGAGCATGGAGGAGCTGACGCGCAAATATCCCGATGCCCATTTTGCCGGCACAAAGCAGGGCGAGGCGCTCGCGGCGCATTACCGCTCGGCGGATTTATTCGTCTTCCCCTCGCGAACCGATACGTTTGGTATGGTATTAATCGAAGCGCTGGCCTCGGGCTTGCCGGTGGCCGGATATAATGTCACGGGCCCCAAAGATATTATCACCGAGGATTTTCTGGGTGCCCTTCATGAAGATGATCTTGGTGATGCCGCGCAGCGCGCGCTTAAAACCGGAACGCCGGAGCAGCGCGCCGCCCATGTCAAAACCCACTACACATGGGAAAATACGGGGCGGCAATTTATGGACGCGGTCAAGAAAATCTATGGCGGCCCTTAGCTGCGGCTCGTAGCGGCGGCTCGTAGCGGCGGCTCTTGGCTGCGGCTCTTGGCCCCGTTTCTGTCCACATGCGTATGGCACCATAAAGCTTGTCAAATTTGTACGAATCTTCCGCACCTGCGTAAAATAGATTAGGTCACAGGTTTCTTGCATCGTCTTAGACGCAAGCCTAACGACATAACTGACATAGAGATACGCTTTTCTATGATGCGTTACCGCTCGATATTTCTGTCTGATTTCCACATGGGAGCAAAATCATTTGATGCCCCTGCACTTCTTGCTTTTTTAAAACGCCATGACGCCGATTACATTTATTTGGTCGGCGATATTTTTGATGGCTGGAAACTTGCCAAGCGCTGGCATTGGAGCGAGAGCTGCTCGGAAATTCTCGATGAGATTTTACGCAAGAAAGAAAATGGCGCAAAAATCACTTATCTACCCGGCAATCATGACGAAGACATACGGCATCTGCTGCCCCTGCTGCGTTTACGTTATGGCAGGCGGCTGGGGGTTCGGCTAAGGGATAAAGCGATTCATACAATGGCTGACGGGCGGCGCTTTGTGGTTTTGCATGGTGATCAATTTGATCGCAAAATTCTGCGCGGCGCTTTGTCGCAATGGAGCGACAGGCTGTATGATTTAATCATGGATATGATGGGGGCCTATGGCGGCGCGCCCAAAGTCAAAATCAAAGGCCGGGTTAAGAAATTCTCTTTGGCTAAATCGCTAAGCAAGCATGGCCAATGGGCGTTATATCTGCTGAATAATTTCGAAGCGGCCATTTATAAAATGGTCAAAGGTCACGGCGCGCACGGCCTTATTTGCGGCCACACCCATATTCCGGTGATTAAAAACATACGCGATATCACTTACGCAAATTCGGGGTGCTGGCTGCGGCGCGGTCACACGGCGCTGGCCGAAACATATGAGGGTGCATTGACCCTGATTGACTGGCCCGCCACCTATGAGGTGCAACCGCAATTATTCGAAAGCCTGCATCCTGTGTCCCATAGGGCGCGCCCTGACTTTGCCCTCACCCCTTCGGCGCGGGATTTTCGCCCGACGACCAAGAAAATCCTCCGCACCCTTCGCCGCATTTGGCGCAGTAAAAAGAAAATCAAAAATAAGGGCAATGAACAAGCAACAGCCCCGAACCGCGCAACGCTTAATGCGTTTAATGGCTTGCTCAGTGCGTGTATGTCGCCTGAAGCGATGCAAAAAAATCTGCCCGGCGCGCGTAATTTATTTATTTCATGCGCACGTAATGGCGGCGATTATAAGATAGAGTTATTAAGCCGTTTTGCCGCATTTGCTCAAATTCAAATTCCGCGCGAAGCTGTTAAAAACGCCGCGCTATAAAAAAGGAGGCGCCCTATGGCCAAAATACTACTCGCTGAAGATGACAGCTCCATGTGTGATTTTCTGACCATGGCGCTCGCCCGCGAGGGGCACGAGGTGACGGCGTGCCATGATGGTTTGGCGGCGCTTGATGCGCTGAAAGGTGATGATGAGTATGATTTGCTGCTCACCGATATTGTCATGCCCGGCATGGACGGAATCGAGCTTTCGCAAAAAGCAAGCGATCTGCGCCCCGGCCTCAAGGTCATGTTTATTACGGGCTTTACTGCGGTAGCGATGGATTCAACAATAAAACGCGCGGCGGATACAAAGCTGCTCTCCAAGCCCTTTCACCTGAAAGATTTAGTGCAGCAAGTCGATAAAATTTTGCAAAAAGCTTAAGCGCGCCTAGACAAGAAAATCAAAAATATTACCATTGGATTGGCTGCCTAATGCCAGGCCGATAACAGACAAGTCCAACTGCGTTTGCGCGGCCAGAAGATTGGCGCTTTCCTCATTTATATCGGCGAGCGTTAAATCTTGCTGCCCTGCCCGCAATGTATTGATTGTTTCATCAATGAATGTTTGGCGCGTCGATACGATGCCCAAAGAGTTTTCGAGCGAAGACGCAAAATTAATCAGCCGATCCAGTTCAGCGGAAATGTCACTCGTGATTTTTTCAAGACCGCCCTCATCAATAAAATCAGTGATGTCGATATTAAAGCTGGAGAAGGAGAAATCCTGCCCGTCAATTTCTATGGCATTATCACCACCCTCATTAACAGCGATACGAAGATTTTCGCCTTTTAAAAGAGAGTTCCCGGCAAAAGACCTATCAATTGTGAAGGAGCGAATTTGATTTAATATTTCCGAAAAATTATTCTTCTGCGTCGATATATCGGCCGCTGCGGATGACCCGCCACTGCTATCCAGAAAAGCGGCACGCTCGGCAATGCTTTCCAAGCTTAAAACAGAATTATAAATGGCGACATCGGATATTTGTCCGGCAAAATATTCGTTGCTTGGGTCATCGGAATCAACAGCAAAAGAAGATCCGTATTTCAGTCCAATTCCGATATTACCCGCATGGGCAGGAATGTCGCCGCCAATATTTGTTGTGCCGAATTCTTCGCCATTTAAATATCCGATTAAATCACCCGATGCGCCGTCATAGGTAATTAGCGCGTGATAAACCGTATCGGCCTCAATCTCGGTTACAACTGCGGCGGGGCCAAAGCCGCTATCGGAGCCGACGAAAAAAGCAAGGCTGCCACCTAAAACGCTTAAGCGCAGATAATTAATATCATCACCCTCTTCATATAATGTTTGCAGCGCGCCCGTATCATCGGCCTTAAAAAACAATTCTATTGTCCGGTTGGTTTGCGCCGCACCGTTAATGGCGGGATCTGACGTTGATACAATCACCCCGCCGCCGGAGGTACCGTCAAACTGGACATTCTGATCGCCACCCTCAAAAAGTGCATCTGCGCCCACCGCTGCGCTGCCTGAAATTGTACCATCTACGGCGGCGCCAATGCTGCCTTGATTATCAGCCGTGGCACCCGCATCATTGAGACGCCAATACGCCACCGGATTATCGGCAAGAATGACATCACGAATTGCATTGGGCCCTAAGGGTGCGGCCGCATCAGAATCGACCGCAGTCTCCACAGCCGCACGCAGTTTTGCCAAGGCGGAATCCACATTGGATTGGCCTTGTGCAAGAAATCTTTGAATTACGTTTAAAGAAGATGAAGCCTGCTGGATTGTTCTTATGCCGCTACTGATCGCATCAAGGCGATTATTCAAGATGCTGGCGCGCGAGCCTAGTCCGCTGGCCGTAAAGAAATTTTGCGGGTTATCCGTAGCAGAGCCGACCCGAAGCCCGCTTGCAATACGCTGCGTTGTGTCGCTAATAAGATTTTGCGTCTGACGAATAGCCAACACATTGGCGCGCGAAGCCCCACTGAGAATAGATGACACCATAATAAACCTCCCCTAACAAAGGTTTCGAGCCTTTCAAGCTCAACCAAAACAAAACGTTGTAAAACAACGGCTTAATAGATTTGGTACAAATTCTTTTTTATCGTTGAGAGTTGATCTACACGAATGGCAGACCTTGAATGACCAATAACTCAAACTCAGTGCGCTCGTGATAAGCGTGTCCTACGCAGTGTTCTTACCCTGACTTTATTTTACGCCCTCAAGACTTAAAAAATAGTTAAGCTGAAAGATATAAAGCTATGAATTTAATAGATAAGTTTTGCTGGGGAGCCTGTGAGAGCTAAAATAAGCCATGCGGCTTGACTTATTTTTACAATCTATCTAGAAGAAAGCTTCTACCGATAACCCGATGTGGGCGGTTAGCTCAGCGGTAGAGCACTTGCTCGACACGCAAGGGGTCACTGGTTCAATCCCAGTACCGCCCACCATTTTCTCCCTAAAAAACCGTGCAATCGCCCTGAAAACACGGTATAATTGATAGATAAGCTCGGTATTTCCAAGCGCCGTATTTTCATCAATTTTTCTAGTGAAATCATGGATTTAAGTATCAATAAAATTATTTTTGCCCTCGCCTTTTTTGTGCTGCTTGCGCCATATGCCGTGCAGGCGCAAACGGATGCGCAAATCGATATTATCCCCGCCGATCAGGCGAATAATGTTGATTACGATGAAAGCGGTAATACGCACCCGCCCCTAAAGTTGACGCCGGATAAATCAACATTGGTTGATCTGGATCAGGATGCGGGCAGTATTATCATTGGAAACCCCGCCCATTTGAATATTATGACAGATACAACGCGGCGCCTTGTGGTTATCCCCAGACAGCCCGGCGCTTCGCATTTCATCGTTTTAGGCCGCGAGGGGCAGGTCGTTATGCAGCGCCACGTTATTGTGGCCAGCCCGCAAAAAGATTATATTCGCATACGGCGTAATTGCGCCTCGTCCGAAGATGAGGGCTGCACGCCCACAAGCGTGTATTACTGCCCCGATATGTGCCATGAAATTGCCGTTCCGCGAGAGGCCACCCAGGCCCCCGCGCAGGCAGACGGCATGAACCAAAGCGCGGGCAGCGGCGGCGCCTTATTGGAAGATGAAATGCCACCAAACGCTACGGCGGAATAAGCGCGCGGAATAGATGATTGATTTTCAGATGGAAAGTCCCATAATTGATTACCATGAGCATGATAAAAAAACTTAGCAAAACGACACTTCTTGCCGCCTTGGCGGTAAGCCTCGGCGCGTGCGCCGCGACAAAAAATAGCGTGACTGGTACGCTCAATTCGCTGGGTGAGGCGCTGGCCTATGAAACTACACAGGAAAGCTATGACAAGTCCTATACCGCATCGGATTTAAAGAGCATCGAGGCCACATATAAGGCGAATAATAAAGACCCGCAGGCCGCAATTAATTATGCCCGCGTTTTGCGCGAGTTTGATTATCTAAACCGCGCAGCGATAATTTTGCGCCCCTTCGCGCAGGATTACGAAAGCCCCGCTTCGGCGAAAACCGAATATGCCGCCGTGCAACTGGCCATGGGGAATTACGAGGATGCGCAGGCTTATGCACAAATTGCCATTGATCAAGACCCTGATAATTTCGATGCCTATCACTATCTTGGTATCGCGCTGGATACCCAAGGCCGGCACATTGAGTCCGAGGAAGCTTTCCGCAATGGTCTTGACCGTTGGCAAGGCGACCCCACACCGATCATGAATAATCTGGCGCTGAATTTGGCATCACAAGGTTACTTCACAGAGTCGATTGCGCTGCTTGAGAAGGCCGTGCAGGTTTCGCCTGACCGTATCGAGTTGATGCGGAATTTGCGCATTATTAATACGCTGAAGGAAAGCTCGCCGGAGAAAAAACGCCCCGCCGCTAATGTTCCTATACCGCCAAGAAAAGCGGGCTAGCTTTTTTATAACTCTCATTTTTGTCATCTCAGCGAAAACTGAAATCTAGGGGGGTGTTGCACTTAGCCCTACGTTCGCAGGGATGACGGGTTGGGAATTCTACATTCCTGCTTGAATTCCGGCTGGCCCCAAAATCACGATAAACAGCGCCGGCAGGAAAAACAAAATCATCGGCACAGTAAGCTTTGGCGGTAGTGATGCCGCCTTTTGTTCGGCCGCCGCCATGCGCATATCACGCAATTCATCGGCCATCACGCGCATCGCCTGTGACACAGATGTCCCGTATTGTTCGGCCTGAATGAGCGAGGTGGAAAAGCTCTTCCCCGCGCCACTGCCAACGCGGCGGGCAAAATCCTGCAACGCCTGACGGCGGTCATTCAGCATCGCCATTTCGGCGCTCAAAATCCCCAGCTCCTCGGCCAGCACTTCGGAATGCTCGGTGATTTCTTCGGCGACACGGTCCACCGTTTGCTCCAGCCCGATACCGCCCTGCACACAGATCAGCATCATATCGAGCGCATCGGGGAAGGAGAGATTAATCTCCGCCTGCCGCTTCATAATCGTGTTTTTAATCAGGATGTCGGGCAGTTTAAACCCGAACAGCCCCAGCCCGAATAAAATCGCCAGCACCATCATATTGGAAATATCTTTATCGCTGGCGCTCATCACAAACATCGCAAGGCCGCATAAAACCAATGGCAAAACACCTTGTGCGATCATGAATTTTAACGGCGCGCCGGGGCTGCGAATTCCCGCTTGTAACATTTTATCACGGACGCGCTCGCCCATCTCTCCGGCCAATTCCTGCACCTTGAAAAGGCTGGCCATATTATCGCGCGCGGAGGGGCCGAGATCATCTTTGATAAGATGCGCCCTTGCATCACGGTTGGCTTTGAATAAATCCTTGCGGCGCTTTTCAATGACATCGCGGTAGCGCTCTTTCTTCTCGGTATTTTTCAAAAACGGAATGGCAAACGCCGCGAATGATACTGCCGCCGCAAAAGCACTGCCGATAATGATGAGAATACTATCTTCCATATTTTACACCTTAAAATTAATCATGGCGCGCATCACAAAAACACCGAATGTCATCATGCCAAGCGCCACGCCAAGCAAGATTTTTCCATCGGGCGTGGTGAAAAGAATATTGATATATTCGCGGTTCACAAACCACATACCGGCCGCAACAATAAGCGGCAGCGCGCCAATAATCGAGGCTGAGGCCACCGCTTCGGAGGCCAGCGCTTTTACTTTACGCTTGAGCCTGAACCGCGCGCGGATCACACCCGCCAAATTGGTCAAAACCTCCGACAGGCTGGAGCCTGTTTGCGCCTGAATGGCAAGGCCCGTTGCGAACATTCCCATCTCGGTGAGCGGCATGCGTTTTGTGGCTTCCTGCGCTGCCTCATGCAGCGGCACGCCGATTTTCTGCTTATCGTAAATACGGCGCATTTCATCGCCAACCGGTCCGGTATATTCCTTGCTGATCATCGCAATGGCCTCGGAAACCGGCATACCGGCCTTGAGCAAACGTACCGTGGCCTCCAGCGCATCGGCGAATTCTTGCAAGAATTCTTTCTGGCGTTTGAGCGCCATATGCCGCAGCACCAAGCGCGGAATCCCCAGCAGCGCAATAATGGCCACCATGCCGATTACAAATGGCGGCTGGCCGGTGATAAAAGCGAGGAAGGTAAAAAAGATCATCGAGACAATGGAATAAATCCAGAATTGCCGCGTCGATATATTAAGCCCCGCGCGCCCCAGCGCATCGGCAATCGTGTTTTTTCTCTTACCGTCGCTATCGTCATCCTTTGAATTTTTCAGCTTTTGTGCAATATCGGCGCGGCGCTTATTTTGCTCGTCTTGTTCGGAGGGGCCGGATGCGCCCGTAACTTTTCCGCCTTGGATAACGCTCATTATGCGCTGCTTGCGGGTTGCTTCATTGCCCATCATCACAAGCACCGTAATGATAATTACGACGATAAGAATAAGCCCTATCAATGTAATTTCGATCATACCCATGCGTTAATCATAAGCCTCTTCCATGGCGTCCAGCACCATATCCGCCACGCCATATTGACGCGCATTATCAAAGAATTTCGGGCGCAATCCGGTGGACACTTGTTTGGTAATCAGCTTGCCGTCTTCGTCCTCACCAAGAATTTCCAGCTTAAAGAGATCCTGCATTGTCACCACATCGCCTTCCATGCCGGTAATCTCGGTGACGTGCGTGGTTTTACGCGAGCCATCACGCAGGCGCTGCACCTGAATGACAACATTGATGGCCGCCGCGATTTGTTCGCGCACCGCCACGGTGGGCAGGTTCAGGCCGCCCATCGCAATCATATTTTCCATCCGGCTAAGCGCCTCGCGCGGATTATTCGCGTGCACCGTTCCCATTGATCCGTCATGGCCGGTATTCATCGCTTGCAGCAAATCAAACGCTTCGGGGCCACGTACCTCACCCACGATAATGCGCTCGGGCCGCATCCGCAGACAGTTCTTCACGAGGTCGCGCATGGCCACCTCGCCCACGCCTTCCAGATTTGGCGGGCGGGTTTCTAAACGCACCACGTGGGGCTGTTGTAGCTGAAGTTCACAGGCATCTTCGCAGGTAATAATCCGCTCGCCCGGCTCGATATAACGCGTGAGACAATTAAGCATTGTTGTCTTACCCGAACCCGTCCCGCCGGAGACCAGCACATTCACGCGGCACCGCCCGATCGCCTGAATCAGCTTCGCACAAGAGGGCGACATAGAGCCAAATTCCAGCAATTTATCCAGCGTCAATTTGTCCTTGGTAAATTTACGAATGGTCATGCACGCGCCATCCACAGCCAGTGGCGGGATGATCACATTCACACGGGAGCCATCAGGCAAACGGGCATCACAAATGGGCGAGGCCTCATCGACGCGGCGACCAATCGCGCCGACAATCCGCTGACAAATTGTTGTAAGATGCTGGTTATCACGGAAATTAATCGCCGTGCGTTCAATGCGTCCGCCCACTTCGATATAGGTGGTGTCGGGGCCGTTAATCATGATATCGGCAATGTCGTCACGCTCCAGCAATTCCTCCAGCGGGCCAAAACCCAGCATGTCATCGGCGCATTCTTTGGCGATAGATTGCAGCTCGGCCTTGGTCAGATCGAGATTACGGAAGCGCGCAATTTCTTCAACAGCAGAATAAACTTCCTCGCGCGCGGCCTTGGCATCCATGCGGGCCAGCGCTTTGAGATCAATCCCATCGCGCAGATCTAACCATATACGATTGCGCGAACGTTCAAGGCGAATTTCATTCACACCGTCGCCTGATACCGGAACATTTTTACGGTTGGATTCTTCCTCGCCCGCCAGCAAATCATCCTCCATTGATTTCCGGGGCTTCTTGTCTTTGGCAGGTTTTTTCGGCGCAGCAACAACGGCCTCTTTAACAGCAGACGCGGGCGGAGGAATATCCTGCGCGCCGTCTTCTGCAGGCGTTTCATCTTCTATAGGCGCTTGCGGTTTTTTAGACGCCGCCGCCTTTTCTGAAGATTTTTTATCCTTTTTGCCAAATGCCATTTTTATATATCCATTTTATGAACGCAGCTTATTCAAAATATTGCCGATAAATCCGCCATCATCTTTTTTTGAATTCGCGGCATCCGTATCGATTGCCAAAACATTCCTTATAAGCGGCAACAAGGTTGTTTCCAAAATTTCCAGCCCCTGCTTATTGTCGATAATTTTGCGCCCTTCGGCTTCGCAAGCGAGGAATACTTTTGGCTCGAAGGGGATATAAGCGGCAGGCTTTAAGCCCATCGCCTTTTCAATATCGCCTTTACTGACCTCATGGGCGGATGACATGCCGTGCATATTCACGAGCAAAGACAGAGCCTCTTGCGTGCCACCGCGCACATCTTTGATTTCCTTATGCAGCGCCCGCGCCAAGCGTAATGCGGGCAAGGTCGCGGTCGAGATAATATTAATTTGATGCGCGCGGGCAATAATTGCTTTTTGTAATTTCGATGACGCGCCGGACAAATCGGCAATCACAACCGGATATTTCACCATCAATATATCCAAAAGCTTTTCAAAGGCTTTTGCGCCGACGGCATCATCAAGCATGCTCTCGCCGCCGCTAGCCAGCACGGTCAGATTATCACCGGCCTTATAAAGCATACGGTTTAAACTATCTTCATCCTCGTTGGCTGCCGCGCGCGCGGCCTCCGATAACGTTGTTGTCGGCTCGAAGCCCATCCCGACACTAGCCGTAGACCAGCCACCCGCCGCATCCAGAAAAATTGTTTTTTGACCGAGAATTTCCGATACGCCCCATGCCATTGCCTGCGCAAGAACAGAGGTTCCCATGCCGCCCTTGGCACCGGCAAAAGCAATCAGGCGCGCATCACCCACGCCGACTTGTTCGATCAAAGTCTTGGCAATGATATCGCCCATTTGCGCGGTGCTGACCGGGCGCATGAGATAATCCTCCACCCCCATATCAATCAGCTTGCGGTACAAATTCACATCATTTTGCGGGCCGATTACAACGGCGCCCGTATTTTCATCGCAAAATCCGGCCAGCGTTTCCAGCGCGCCCGTGAAGCTCTCATTAATATCATCGGTTTGCAGGATAATCAGATTATGCGCGGCTTCGTCCTTATAGGTCTCGATGGCTTTGGCGACATCGCCTTCTATCACATCGAACTTTACGCGGGCAAAGCGCCAATCCGCAGCGAGCGCCTGCACGGCCGCCACAGTATCGGCATCATGGGAGAATAACGCCACCCGCGCGGCGGGCAGCAAAACCTCATGGTTATTGCGAATTTTATCATTCATTCTTGTCCTTCATTCCACTTATAAATCACGCGCAAATAAGCCGTGCTTACGACCATCTAGGCACGCAATGATTATTCCCCTGAAGCGCTTTCCCCATCAAGGGGCACATTTGGCGCGCCCGAGCGGTAAGTCTCAACGATATTGGCCGCGCGGCGTCCTTCGCTGGTTGTATCAGCCCCATCATCGTTGCCGATTAAATGGCGCGGTTTGGCAATTTGCCGCGCAAAAATCGTATCGGTGCCACAGCCAAATTTATAGGCCGCGTTGCTTTCTACATTCGTATCATGCAGGCCGGGCATACGCTCCTCGCACCCTTTCGGCTGTTCGGCGCGCACGGTTGCATAGGAAATCATAACCCGCGCCTCGTCCAGATTATCATTCACGGCCAATAAATCCGATTTGATATCGCGCACGCCCTCACGCTCAAAGCGCTGCTCCAGCGTTTGCAGATGCTTGCGCGCGGATGAGGCGGTGATAATTTTAGAATGCGGATTGAATGTCACCGTGAGCAGCATCGGGCCATTACCGAATTTCTCGTAATGATTGGCGCGCAATCGCACCGCGCGCGAGTCCAGCGCGCTGAGCGGGAGCAGATCTTCCTCAAACCCCTTTACGGCTTGCAGGCGCGTATCATAAAGGCCGTGCGGTTCATGGACACTGCATGCCGGTAAAATCAGCAGCGCCGCGCCCAAAACCAAAAGACTCATTCCTGTTACATTTAATCGCATAGTCATCCCTGTTTTTATTTCAGCAAATAGCCGTAATTATGTTCGCCCTTAAATAGAATTTCATCTTCCTCACGAATAATAAATGCGTTCATTAGATTGTTACTAAAGGCGCGCGCCAGTGGGTTGGGCGCGGTTACATCTTCCATTTCCACGGCCTCGGCCCGCTCTGTTTCCTGATAAGGCGCAACCAGATAGGGCGTTACAATAACGATCAGTTCGGTTTCATCGCGCTGGAAACTTTTGGAGGATAGTAAATCACCCAAAACCGGCGTTTTTCCAATTCCCGGTAAGCCCGTAAGCCCTTGCGCGGCCTCGGAAGACAACAAGCCCGCAATCATCAAGGAGCCGCCGCTGGGCACTTCCACGGTCGTATCGGCGCGGCGTATATCTAGGCCCGGCACAATCACATCGGACAATGTCACAGAGTTTTCAAAATCAAGCGAAGACACTTCGGTATTGAGCTGCAAACTTATGCGCTCGTCGGACAGCACCACCGGACGGAAGTTTAAAGACACACCGAACTCGCGGAACTCGATTGTCAGGTTTCCGTTTTGGTCGCGCCCCGTCGGCACAGGAAATTCTCCGCCCGCCAAGAAGCCCGCTTTTTCGCCCGAAACGGCGGTTAAATTCGGCTCGGCCAGAACATTGACGCGCCCCTCGCTCTCCAGCGCGTTTAACTGCATATCCAACATGCCCAAGGCGGACACGCCCGTATCTTGCAATAGCCCAAAGGTGCCCGCCGCATCGGCGGCCAGCCCCAAGCCCCCGCCGGGCGTAACAGAAAAGCGTGTATTGCCCGAGCTTCCGCCGCCCAGACTGGTCTCCAAGCCCAGCTCGCGCCCGACATTGCGCGTCGCCTCGACAATGCGAACCTGCAACATCACCTGCTGCTCGCCGCGCACATCAAGAAGGCTGGAAATTATATCATCGGGGGCCTCGTCGCTATCAATCAAATCACCCACATAATGTGCTACAACATTGGTAATGCGCGAGGCCACCGCCGGATTACTGACTGTGCCGGTTAGCAAAATCTGGTCATGAATAGCGCGCACACGAACATTTTCATTGGGAAAAAGATCGGCAACCAGCCACTGAATAGCCTTCAAATCATATTGAACATGAACATCAAAACGACGGATAACATCACCGCGCGCATCCAGCGCAATAATATTGGTATCGCCAACCGAAAGCCCGACCATGTAAAGGCGGTCGGATTGCACGGCGACAACATCGACAATATCGGAATCGGCCACCAACACATCGGACACGCCCGCGGGCATATTAACCAGATCAGCCTTACCCAGCGTAATCTTAAGCGGACTTTCCGCGCCGGGCCCCGGCAAGATGTAATCCAGATCGCCCTTAGCCGCGAAAACGCCAGCCACCGGCAGTACAAAAAGGAACGCCACCGCCATCATAACAAACAGAAATGACGTACGCATCAAGCGCAACGAGGCGCAGCGTATCGATATTAAAAAATTTAAAGGTAACCGTATCATTTTCAGTTTTTTCAGTTTTTTAAATATAAGAGTTAAAAGAGAATTTTAGAAAAAGATGACCAAAAGGGCATGGCAGAACGCACGCAGCAAGCACTAGTGCGCCATTACATCTTGCACCTGCTCGCCACTATAGATTCGCACAATATTGCGGTTAATTCCAGCGTCCTTTTTATATTTGTGATATTGCATTAAGATGTCGTCATCCATCTTGGTCATGCGCGCATCGGAGATAATCGGCCAGGCGCGCTCAACAATTTGATCATCGCCCTTACCACGCAGGACAAGACTGAGGGAGCCGATCTCGGCGGCGAGCGCCAACATTTCGGCTTGCTCCAAACCAACGGCCACCGTTACGGTGCGCCCAACCCTAATTTTATCGTCTTTGGGGGATTGCGCCATTTGGTCAACGGCAAGAATTTTTATATTTTGCAAAATTGTTTCTACCGCCAATTTATCCAAATTCATATCAATCAGGCTTTGCGCGTTGGGGTCATCATCCTTGGCATCGACATCCTCTTTATAGGTCAGCACAATATCGACATGATCGCCCGGCGTCGCAAAACCCGACACCATAGAGGTGGCCGACACACCAATAGAGACTGCGCGCTGGCCCGGCTCCAGACTTGCCGCGACAATATTGCCTTTTTGATTGGCCAAAAGCGCCGAGATCATCATGGGCTCGCCCGCCGCAACGGGGCGCGCCAAACGCCCCTTTAGCGCCATGCCGGGCGCCATATTATCTTTACGCTTTACCATGCCGGTAAAGGTGCTGTTGGCCGGCCAGTTTTGCCAGCGCAGATCATCGGCCACCAATGTATGCCCCAGTGACAGGTCTTTTGCCGCCACCAGAACCTCGACCTTGGGCGCTTCGGCCACCTGCACGGGCGCTTTATCACCCAGCGAGACTTTCACCAAAAGCGCAACAAGCGCAGCAACAAGCACTGCGCCCACCATTACGATGACAATATTCTTATTCATTACCTACCCCGATACCATTAAAGATTTTTGACCAAGTACCATTTTACATAGTATAGGTTAGCAAAAGCTGAAATATAGATAGAATTTAAGGCAAGTTTTATTCGCAAAATCTATAGAAATAATTGCCAGAGTGCGGGGCTGAGATAATCCATTTTTGCAAAGGACATAACCGCGCCAAAAGCGATCGCGATGCCGTAGGGCACCTTGTTCTGCCCTGCCTGCACCTGCGCCAGCCACGAGCCGCGCGCCGCATTCTTAAATGGTTTTTTCTTTTGAACAATCAGCGCGGCAAGCCCCAAAATTCCGCCCATAAGCGCCATCCAGAACAAAAATACGGGTAGCCCCGCAAGCCCTACCCATAGCGCAAAAGCCGTTCCCAGCTTTGAATCTGCGGCGCCCAGCGCGCCAAAAGTAAACATCACCGCCGTCACGCCGAACACAATAAGCGCCGATAAAATATGCGATAAAATTGGCGCGAAAACCGGCGGCCCGCCCAGCAAATATATCGCCATATAAGCAATGGAAAAGCCGCCCAGCACCACAAGCGTATATATATTAGATATTGTAAGGCCCTTATAATCAGACGCGCCAGCGAGAATAGCCGCGCCAAGCGCCGTAAAAACACAGGACAGAAATATAGTCAGCGTTAACATTGAACCGTTCCTTTTATGGCCGCGCTTTATAACCGCATATTCATCCTATCAAAATTCAGGCATAAAAAAAGCCTGCCGCAAAGGACAGGCTTTTTAAAATGATATTTAGATTACTGAACGTTTGACTCAGCATCGGATTCAACAGCCGTATTGGCCGCTTCCATCGCTGTTTCCATTGATCCGAATGTTGTTTCAAGATCATCGCCAAACGCAAACACCGCTGCAACAATCGCCAGCGAGATCCCCGCCGCAATCAGGCCATATTCAATCGCCGTCGCACCTTCTGTGTTATCAATATACGCGTTTTTCCAAGCAAGTAGTTTCAACATATTTATCTCCTTTAGAGGTTTAATTTCGGTCTACCCAACTCCAATAATAGCAAACTTGAAGTTCCAACCATATTTATATTTTAACGTTGTTTTTCTTAACAGGGCATTAACATAAACAAGTATTTGCGGTAAAAACAAAAATAATTATAAAAATATTTACTTAATAAATTTAATTATTTATTTGTATAAAATTTTATTTACTTTAATTTGTAAGCTCTATTCACTAATATGCAAATTACTTAGTTCGCGCGAGATTGTTTCGAACACAGAAACAAGGTCATTTTGCGTCGGCGCATCATGGTAATAATCTTCCGACGTTGCACACTCACGGTAAAAATCTTTGGTCGATTCATTAACACCGGATTCGAATGTTACCGTATAAATAATAACGTTGCGCGATTTCAAATCCTCGCAAACTTCGGCGAAGCGATCATTCAAATCACCCGGATCAATATTGTGATCCTGCGTACGGCCATAGGCGGAATAATGAGGATGCATCGTGTTGACACCATCAGTCATCATCACCACGGCCTTGCGGTAATATTCATTCCCCCATGACGCCCCTTCCTCGAAAGGATATTCCGGCGAAATAACGCGCCCGCCCCACACCATGCCATAATTCCCCAGCGTATGCCCGTCCGCCTGCATTGTATCAATCGATGCCTTCAAAACTGCTGGCGACGTTGAAAGCGGCGTAATGGGCGTGCGCGGACAAATATTATTGGGGTGATTGCGCGGCACCGTTGTACAGGTCTTGTTTTTCTTCTTGCCCGTACAAACCTGCTTGGTATCACATGTCGGGTTATCAAAATCATCCCGGCAATAGCGATACATCTCCCACGGACCGTCGTGATCCAGTGTATCATCCGGATAATCATCGGCCAAAACACAGCCCCGCCATTGATTATTATCGCTCAAGCTAAATTCAAAATCGCGCGGATTATTTACAAACGGCGAGTCATAAAAGCCGCCATCAAAATTTTCACCCAGCCCATACGGACCGACATTCACCGATGTGCTGTAGGGAACCAAACCGACCTTGATAAAGCGAACATCGCGCGAGGCCAGATCATCCAGCTCGTCATAGCTGCTTACATTCGCCGCATCGTCCGGATTAATACCATACATAATATAGACAAAATTGCTCGCGGCACTTCGCAATGCCGCAATATTATTATTGGTTGCCATCGAACCGGTATTATCCATGACCAATGCAACCTCGATACCCTGAACCTCACGCTGCACAACAGTTCTGGCATCAATGTTGATTGTATCAATACCGATAACACGCAAAAAGAATGTTTGATAATAGGCATTGCCGGTAACGGTGATTTGATCACCGCTCACAACAACTTCAGGATCAAAGGCAACACCCAAAGCTTCATCGGCGTAATTGACGGCAAAGAAATCCAGCACCTTTTGGCGAATAGCTGCCTCGTCTGTAGAAGACGCCGCCGCCGCCAACGTAGAAGCATCCAATGCCTGCGCCAGTCTTTGCTGCACCAAATAAGCCTGCGCAAAATCCAGCGCCATGCCCGACGCGCCAACAACCACCGGCGCCATAACGGCAAATGCAATCGCGATAGCGCCCGATACATTCAGGCAATAGCGCAAAACAAGTTTTTTCATTTTTCTAAAATTTAAAATATTCATGTTTCCATCCTAACTTGCACCGCAACCCATAACGCCCTCACGGCACACAACGGCGGCGCGGCGCCCGCGTGCAAAAGCGCGCTCGGTCATAAAAATATTACCTGTAATAAATTCGCCAAATGTCGGAACAAACTCATAATTCACCAACACCATGAGCACGCCGCTATTGGGCGCGGCGAGCGAGGTAACATCGGCCAGCGCATTTTGATAAGGCGCCATGCCGCGCGTTTCGCGCCAGACAATCTCGCTATTCGCATCTTCATCAAAGCGAATGCTTATAATATCCATTGCCAACTGATCTGTTTGAAATGGCGTGAGGGCCAATGCCCCCGCCTCCATCGCCTCGTCAATATCCGCGTCGGCTACCAGTGATTGGCGTGTAATTAAATCGGCAATAATTTGCGAGGCGCGGATAGTTTTTTGATTGGCCAAAATGCCGTTACCAATATCAAATGTACCAAGCAAGAGTGTAAGCAAAACCGGAAATACCAAGGCCGCCTCGGCCGCAGCCGAACCATCTAAATCTGTCCACCATTTATTTAAGAAAGGTAATATCATCTAAACGCCCCCCGTAAATTCATAGGGCTCAGTTTGCAAAACCATGGTCGACATAAAGCCTATCGAGCCATCACTTCCACTGAGCATGAGCCCGACAAGCGGGGTCATCATCTGATAACGAAATGCAGTGCGCACCAAAACCCTGTCATTGGAGCCGCCAGCCACAAAACCGCGCGAGGTCATATTACCATCCTCATCATATTGCGGCGCCATATCATCGAAATTGGCAAAACTATTAATTTGCTGCACCTCGATAACGACATCCTCGCAACGCACCAAAACCCTTGCATAGTTGCAAATCGCGTCACGAAATGCCGCCTCGGGATCAGTATTTACATTTTGCTGGATCTGGCCTGTGCGGATCAGGCGCGCAGCAGAGTTGGTTGCGCCTTCTAATAATGAGGCCGCCGAATACATAATGGACAACTCAATTATACCCAGCGTGAGCATTAAATAGGGGATGAACAGCAAGCTGAACTCGATGGCCGTTGTGCCATCTTCGCGCCGCACGAACGACCGAAACCAAAAGAACGATTTTAATTTACCCAATTTACCCGACATTTGTTTAAAATTACCCATAAATTCCAGCCACAAAAAATGCAGCCTCATTCAAAAATAAGAGCGGCTGCATGATTTAATATTTTGTGCCGAAAAAACCTAACTTATATAATAATAATCCTATTCAGGTTTCGAGGAGTTTAATTTTAGACGGGATTTAATCTAAATCTTATTTTTATTTGTCGGCTCGCGCTCCATATCCATCTCTTCATTAACGGGGAAACCATGCGCATCAAGGGGAATACGCCCTGTCACTTTTTTGTCCCAACGCTCGACCAAAGCTTGACGCCTTTTTTCAATTTCCTTCATACGTGTCTGACCTCTTTCATAAAGAATAACGGAAACAAAGCCGCTAACCGCCCAATCAATCACATAGCCTACGCCCGCCGCCGCATACATAACAATTACAACTTGCGGGTTCATAACAATATGTAAGGAATTAGAAAAATCATGTCCGCCAAGCCATAACTCGTAAACATATGGCATACAGCCCGCCAAATTCATGGCGCCAATGGCAAGGGCACGCACGCGCGAGCCGCGCTTATTAATGAAATAGGCGACAATCGTCGGCAGCATTCCGATCGCCAGCATTATAGTCGTCGGCGCAATCATAATAGCCGTCATCATGCCTGCAATAAGCAAAACCTTTGATTGACTTTTTTTTCTACGCTTTGTTGTCATCTTATTATTTTACTCGCCGTTATCTCATTAAAAGAAATTAGAAAATGTCAGACCCAAAATAACAAATCCCGCCAAGCCACAAGAAATCAATGCGGCAATTTGACGGCCCGCCGAAAGACCGAATGTCTTTTTATTTTCAAGCTGTCTGGCCAGCTCGGCATGCTCGGCGCTAAGCACTTTATGATCATACATCGCCAATTTAAACGCTTTGAAATCTTTATTCGCCACCGCCGGGCTATCAACCTCTTCGATCATTTTCACAAGATCACCTGCGGCGGCAAGCTTGCCCACTTGTTTTTGCATTTTTTCGCGAATTTCCTGATCGTGATAACGCTTGTAGACTGTCGGCATTAATTCGGCAAAAGCCTTGGCTAGGTGTGGCAAAGCGCCGATTTTATCGCGGCGCTGAATATTGGCAAAGCACCGTAAATTCGCCACGATGCGTTTGTGATATTCCTGCGCGTTGAGCATAGGCAGCAAATCATCGATATAATTGGCATCTTGCGCGGATAAAAACGCGGCAATATGGCGATCAATAAATAAAGCCGGAGCCATTCCGCCTTTACAGGCATTATCAAGCGCGATTAAAAGCTCTTCCGCGCTCAGCACATGGTGTTTCTCCAGCTTTTCGCTCAGGCAATGCGATTCAGGGTTGAGCTGGTACAGGCATCTTTCTATACCCAGCCCCAAATGCGGCTTACGCAAAAATCTTGCACACATCTCGAAATTCTGGGGGAAAATGCCGCTTTCTATGCCTGCCTTAAGCTGCTCCTTTATCCACTGCATTGGTATACCTTGCGAAAGAAGATCGGCAAAAACACTTACATCTTGCTTTTTAGCCATGCATTGAGATAGCGCTGTTCCTATGCCTTCAGGATTCATATGCAGACCTTTGTAACGAATGGGCGCCGCAGGATCGAGAACCATGGATAGCACCGAAACAAGCCTGTCTTGATATCCTGCGCCCTGGCCATTATTGCGTACCACCGCAATCATTTCGGTAAGATGCTCGTTTAATTCCTCATTATTCATAGAGCGCACGAGCCATTGCTCCAAATCGCCTTCATCAATAATGCGTTTGGTTTCGGTCGGGTTTACCTCCAGATCCATCGCTAATTTTTCTAATTGAAAATAACGCTCCCCTGCAAATAAAAGCGGACGATCTGCTTTTTTGCGCGGGATAACCTGCTTCGGCGTGAGGCGCTGCCCGTCTATCCATTCCTGCATTTCCTCAACGCTCCAGCGCTGATCATCCTCGTCATGTAAAAGACCGCGCAATAATTCGAGAATAGAGCCCTTAAACCGGTCTTTTCCTGTGACGGCGGCATAGCTCCCGACCTCAAGCTTATGCTTTATGATATCGGCGGAGCTCAACCCTTCCATCGGGTCATTAGAGCGCAGCATAACGGCCAGCGTGATCCCCAGCGCATATAAATCATGGCATTGTCGCCCGCGGCCGCGCGCTATGGGGTCGGCCATGGCGCGCTGTATCGTTTCATAAAGCACAGGCTGCATAAAAGAAGAAGGCGCGGCCAATGCCTGACCCAGCATAACGGATTCAAGATTAGCCGTGCCGCCATTAAAGAGATTGCTGGCACGTATACCGCCATGAAAGAATTCTTTATCACGAAAATCGAGCAGGCAATTTGCCAAGGGTTCGAGGATTTTTTCAAGCACAATGTCCTGATGCAAACCAAGGGCCTGTTTTTGATCGGCAGGTGATAAAGATTGCCCCAAATTATTTTGAAAAACGAGCATATAACGCTCTTGGCGCGCAGGGGGCCAATAAACGACACCGCGTTTCACCAAAGACGATAGGCGCGGGTTTGAAATATTTTGATAAGCAGCCGAAGCGCGAACGCGCGGCGTAATATCCGGCTCGCATACAAGGGCAAAATATTGCTCGCCGGATTTATCGCCAAATCCTTCATATGCCTCTATAGGCCCGACATCCATAGCCGCAAGACGCTTGGTGCTGTCAACCTGAACGCCGCCGCTTAGCTCAACAATATGAGAGATGGAAGAATCGCCCTTTTTATTTCTTATCTTGGGCTTATCTTCGTTTTTATTGTCGGCTTTTTCGGCATCTTTATTTGTTTTATTATCGTCTGCCATGGCAGATATCGTCCTCAGGCCATAATTTTCAGGGGTAAAACGCAGCAAGAAACACTGTGGATGAACACAGCAAGTATTATGCCATCATACGCGGACGCTGTGGAAAAGTAAATTTATGGAATGCGATTTTTATGCCTTATTGCTAATATTAGGCATTTAAAGGCAAATGGTGTTTTAACCCTCGAAGGGGTCGTGCATCAAAATCGTATCATCACGCTCGGGGCTGGTGGACAGTAATGTTACCGGCGCGCCGATTAATTCCTCGATATGGCGGACATATTTTACGGCCTCGGCGGGTAGATCAACCCAGCTACGGGCGCCGCGCGTGCTGCCCTTCCAACCTTCCATTGTTTCATAAACCGGCGTCACATTAGCTTGAGCGTTATAAGAAGAAGGCAGGTAATCCAGCGTTTCGCCATCTAGTTCGTAACCAACGCAAATTTTAATCTCCTCCAGCCCGTCAAGAACATCAAGCTTGGTCAGCGCAATGCCCGTGATACCGCCCAGCTTGATAGCTTGACGCACCTGCACCGCATCAAACCACCCGCAGCGGCGCTTGCGTCCGGTGGTGGTGCCGAACTCATTGCCGTTTTCACCAAGGAAATTACCAATCTCGTTATCTTGCTCTGTTGGGAACGGCCCCTCGCCCACGCGGGTGGTATAGGCTTTGGTAATGCCCAGCACATAGCCTACCTGATCGGGGCCTACGCCCGCGCCCGTGGCGGCTTGCCCTGCGGCCATATTCGATGATGTCACATATGGGTATGTGCCGTGATCCACATCCAGCATCATGCCTTGCGCGCCTTCAAACAGGATTTTTTTGCCGTCCTGACGCGCCTTGTCCAAAATACGCCACGTGACATCCGCATAGGGCAAAATACCATCGCGCACATCCATCAGCGCGGTATAAATTTCGTCCGTATCGACCGTATCGACGCCCAAACCTTTCAGCAGCGCATTGTGATGCAGCATCATACGATCCAGCTTTTCGCGCATTATTTCGGGGTCGGCCAGATCGCATACACGTAAGGCGCGGCGGGCAATTTTATCTTCATAGGCCGGACCAATGCCGCGTTTTGTGGTGCCCAGCGCCTTATTGCCGCGCGCAATTTCCATCGCCTCATCCAGCGCGCCATGCACGGGCAGGATAAGCGGCGCATTTTCCGCCAGCTTTAAATTATGCGGGCCAACATCAAGGCCTTGCGCCGTTACCGTTTCAATTTCCGCGAGCAGCGCCCACGGATCAACAACCACGCCGTTACCGATAATGGACAGCTTGCCGCCGCGCACAATCCCCGAGGGCAGCAAATGCAGCTTGTAGGTAACATTATCAACCACCAGCGTATGGCCTGCATTATGCCCCCCTTGAAACCGGACAACGACATCGGCGCGATTAGAGAGCCAATCGACAATCTTGCCTTTTCCCTCATCGCCCCATTGAGAGCCTATTACCGTGACATTGGCCATTTATATATCCTTTTTACGCGCTGTAATTGCGCCTTCTTTATAAAGGTGCGTGGCGTCTTTTGGAATGTCTTTTTCTTTGTAACGCAAGGTTATCCATCCCTCACCTTGCAAGCGTTTTATCTCGCCCCATGGCAGTTTATAGGGAACCGCCAGAATTTTATCGGCCGCCGTATCAGGCAATCCGGCGCGTATCGTATCCATGTAAAGCGTGAAGCCTGTCGCGGCCTCGGGCGGTGTATCTTCGCTGCCGAAATGCACATTATAACGCCCGCCGCGCCCCAGCTCGCCGCGTACATTACGGGCAAAAAGCGTGAAAGTAATGCCGGAATGATAATCAAACCCCTTACGCTCCAGCGCATCAATGGTGATTTGCGCATTCACGCCAAGCTGCTCCAGCGCAATTTCGATGGCCGTGACGGTTTTTTCCAGCGCCTTGACATCATTTGCAGAATCTTTGGGCAAAGACAGTTTTTTCAGCGCGCGAAGCACATCACGTGCGCCGCCGTTACATTCCAGCAAGCTATCGAGAATTGCGCCTAACTTTCCTTTAGCGCCTGTTTTACGGCGCTGCGTTAGATCATCCAAAATATCTGCGGGCGGGGTTTTATGCGCCGCACAAATCTGATCGACCAAACGCGGCAAAGCAAGGTCGAGCGTAATCTCGTTAATGCCCAGCGCGCCCACGCCCTGAACAGCCAAGACCGCGCTTTCAATGAGCGCTTCGAGCCCCTCATCGCCGATAATTTCCGCGCCGACCTGACAAAATTGGCGGGCAAAGCGATCCTGACCGCCACGCGTCCGCAGCACATCATTGGCGTAAGCGAGACGCAAGGGGCGCGCTCTGTCTTCATAACGCGAGCGGGCAATGCGGGAGATTTGCGGGGTTATATCGGCGCGGATACCCAGCATACGGTGACTTTCAGGGTCCATCAGGCGGAAGGTCTCCCCCGCCAATGCCGCGCCGGGGCCGGGCGCCAGCAAGCTATCCTCATATTCGGCCATGGGCGGTTTAATGCGCTCATAGCCATAGGCGGTGAAAAGCCCCATAAGCGCGGATATGCTATCGGCTTCGCGCGCCGCATCCGCGCCCAGCAAATCAACGAACCCGCCAGGCAGCAGGGCTAAATTTTGAGAGTGTGATTTCATTTCAAATCCTTTTAACCACAGATAAAAAATTTAAACCACTAAGACACAAAGAAACACTAAATTTTTTTACCACAGAGATGAAGGAGGAAATAAAAGATAAAAGAGATTTTTTATTTTAATCCTTTACCTCTTTTTTCTCTTTAACCTCTGTGGTTATGCTTTTCCTTAGTGAATTTTAGCGCCTTCGTGGTGAAAAATCGGCGTGCCTCTGCGGTTATGGTTTAAGCGGCTTTTTCGATTGTCTGGCAAATATCATCGGTAAGCTGGTCAATAAGGCTCTCATCCTCGCCTTCGGCCATTACGCGAATAACAGGCTCGGTCCCCGACGCACGCACCAAAATGCGCCCTGTTTGCGCAAGACGCCCCTGCGCATCGGCAATCGCTTTTTTCACCGCGTCATTTTCCAGCGGCGCCCCCCCGCTTTCTTTGGCCGCGAAACGCACATTCTTTAAAATCTGCGGGAAGGGCGTGAATTGATTAAGAAGCTGCGAGGCCGGAATATCCTGCTCTTTTAACAGCGATAGAATTTGCAGCCCCGTCAGCAAGCCATCGCCCGTTGTTCCGAAATCAGACAGGATCATGTGCCCCGATTGTTCGCCGCCCAGATTAAACCCGCCTTCGCGCATTTTCTCCACGACATAGCGATCACCAACATTGGCGCGTTCAAGATTTAAACCGTTTTTCTCGAGCAATTTTTCAAGACCCAAATTCGACATAACGGTGGAGACAATGCCGGGCTGCGTGAGCAGGCCCTTTTGCTGCCATGACAAAGCCAGCGCGGCCATAATCTGGTCGCCATCAATGCGCGCGCCCGTTTCATCGACGATAATAAGGCGGTCCGCATCCCCATCCAGCGCAAGGCCGATATCGGCCTTATGCTCGGTCACGGCATTTTGCAAATGCTGCGTTGCCGTAGCACCGAAACCGTCATTAATATTGCGCCCGTTGGGGGTATTGCCGATTGTAATAACCTCGGCCTCCAGCTCCCACAGCGCTTGCGGCGCAACTTTATAGGCCGCGCCATTGGCGCAATCCACAACGATTTTAAGCCCCTCCAGCGTTTCGCCGCGCGCCAGCGAGCGTTTGATATATTCAATATAACGCCCCGGCGCGTCATCAAGGCGGCTGGCTTTTCCAAGATCGGCAGGCAGCGCCAAATCCTCATCCAGATTGCTGTCCATATGTTTTTCGATCTCGCGCTCGATATTATCATCCAGCTTGAACCCGTCAGCGCCGAATAATTTAATGCCGTTATCCTGGAACGGATTATGAGAGGCGGAAATCATCACGCCCAAATCACAGCGCAAAGAGCGCGTGAGCATCGCAACGGCGGGGGTCGGAATGGGGCCGGTGATAATAACGTCCATACCCATCGATACGAAACCCGCGCTCATGGCCTGCTCCAGCATATAGCCCGACAGGCGCGTATCTTTGCCGATTACAACGCGGTTCGTGTGGTCGCCGCTTTTTTTACGCAGCACCAGCGCCGCCGCCATCGCCGCCTTCATCGCCATTTTCGCCGTCATGGGAAACTGGTTGGCTTGCCCGCGAATACCGTCTGTGCCGAAATAATTTTTGGTCATATTTTAGGCCCCTTGAGGCTCCGCGCCGTCGGAAGATACGTCATCCGCGCCTTTATCTTTTTTATCGCCCGCGCTTGAGGGCACGGATGATTTCGGGGTGCTGGCGCCGCTATCATCGCTGTCATCATCACGGATAATCGGCTTACCGGCGAGTATATCTTTAATCTCGTCACCGCTTAAAAGTTCGTATTCGAGTAATGCCTTGGCGAGCTTGTGCAGGTCTTTATCGTTATCCTTCAAAACCTTCATAGCTTTCTTGTAACCACCATCAACCAACGCGCGCACTTCCGTTTCAATGGATGAGGATGTTGCGCCGGAAATGCGGATTTGCTTATAACTCGTGGCGTCATCGGCGTAATCAATCATGCCGATTTCCTCGCTTAGCCCCCATTCCGTGACCATTTTACGCGCCAGATCGGTGGCTTGTTTGATATCGCCCGATGCGCCATTGGTGACTTTATCGCTGCCGAATATAATTTCCTCGGCTGCGCGCCCGCCCATGGCCACGGCAAGATTGGCCTTCATTTTTGCTAAAGACAGAGAATAACGATCACCCTCGGGCAAGCGCATCACCATACCCAAAGCCTGCCCGCGCGGGACAATCGTAGCCTTATGGATCGGGTCTGATTCCGGCTCATGTAGGGAGACCAGCGCGTGACCGGCCTCGTGATAGGCGGTGAGTTTTTTCTCGTCTTCATTCATCGCCATAGAGCGGCGCTCGGAGCCCATCATGACTTTATCTTTGGCATCTTCAAGCTCGGCCATAGCAACCACGCGCTTGTTACGGCGCGCCGCCAGCAAGGCCGCTTCATTGACCAAATTGGCCAGCTCTGCGCCGGAAAAACCGGGCGTGCCGCGCGCAATCACCGCAGTGTCAACATTGTTGGCAAGCGGGATTTTCTTCATATGAACTTTGAGGATTTTCTCGCGCCCTTTCACATCGGGCAGCGGCACAACAATCTGGCGGTCAAAACGCCCGGGGCGCAGCAACGCCGGATCCAGCACATCGGGGCGGTTGGTCGCGGCCAAAATAATCACGCCTTCATTTGATTCAAAACCATCCATCTCGACCAATAACTGATTCAGCGTTTGCTCGCGCTCATCATTACCGCCACCATGTCCGGCGCCACGGTGACGACCGACCGCATCAATCTCGTCAATAAAGATAATGCAAGGCGCGCTCTTCTTGCCTTGCTCGAACATATCGCGCACGCGGCTCGCGCCCACGCCGACAAACATTTCAACAAAGTCGGAGCCGGAAATTGTAAAGAACGGCACATCCGCCTCGCCCGCAACCGCGCGCGCCACAAGCGTTTTACCCGTTCCCGGCGCACCAACCAAAAGGGCGCCTTTGGGAATTTTTCCGCCCAGTCGCTGGAATTTTTGCGGGTCTTTGAGGAATTCAACAACTTCTTCAAGCTCGGCTTTGGCTTCTTCTATGCCGGCCACATCTTCAAACGTGATCTTACCGTGTTTTTCGGTGAGCATCTTGGCACGGGATTTCCCAAAACCCATCGCGCCGCCGCCCTTGCCGCCCTGCATTTGCCGCATCAGGAATATCCATGCGCCGATAATTAAAATAACCGGCAGCAGAGAGATCAAAATACCCAAAAAGCTAATCTGGTTCGGGTCCACTGTCTTGGCAGAAATTTGCACGGAGGTGTCGGCCAGACGATCAACCACATTTTCATTGGGCGGGATTAAAACGGTGAACTCTTCGCCGGTCGCGTAATTCCCGCTCAGCTCATCGCCCTGAATTGTGACATTGGAAATCTCGCCGGCTCGCGCCGCGCTCATAAACTGGCTATAGGAAACCTCGCTGCCCTCGCCGGTTTGCAAACCGCCCTGCCCCTGAAAAACATTGAACAGGAACATAAGGAACAGGCCAACACCCAGCCAGAATAAAAGATTGCGTCCGAAATTGCCCATAGGGGGAGATATCCTTTGTTAATTATAGTTTCCCCTAAACTAAGGTTTTTATGGGGATAGGCAAGAAAAATCGGTAAGAAAAGTTAGCAAGAAAAGCCGGAGGAATGCGGCAAATTCTACTCTGTTTCGATGATAATCTGGTTTGCCTTATCATCGCGCGTGAAAATCACCCCGCCCAGCGTGCGGCGGCGGAAGAGCGCGGCGTTTATCATATCGGCCAGCAGCGTTTCTAAGCGCTCTAATCTTGCGCTGTAATGATCGGGCGGGCTGAGCTGCTCCATCGCCATGATCAGCACGCGCAGGATAATCTCTTCGGGCTGCGCCAATAAGTCCTGTTTTTGAAATACGATACGGTTCGCATCAATGTCTGTGAGTGTGGATTTATAAGTCTTATCTGCTATGTCTTCAAGGGCCATACGCGCGCGGCTCAGGCGCTGCGCGGTTTTGGCGAGGCGCGCGGCGGTTAGCCCTTCCTCTTCCAATGCGGCGCGGCTTTGGCGCAAACGCACGCGGGCATAATCTTTATTCTCGTTGGAGGGGTCATTAAAAGACGCCACCGCCTCGGCCTCGCAGAGCGCAATAAGCTCGTCCTTGCCCCATTCCAGCAAGGGGCGCACGAGCGTCAGCCCGTCATAATCGCCTGCCGCCGCCATGCCCGCCAACCCGTCAAGGCCACTGCCTTTGGCAAGCCGGAAGAGTAGTGTTTCTGCCTGATCATCACGGTGATGCGCCAGCGCCAGCGCGCCGATATTATGCGCGCGGCAATAATCACGCATAAGGCCGTAACGCGCATTGCGCGCGGCTTCCTGAATGGCCGCACGAGGCTTATCGCCATCCCATGTGAGCGCGCGGAATTGCAAATGCGGCCAGCCCGCCAGCATTTGTTCGAGCGCCAGCGCCTCTTGCGCGGATTCAGGGCGCAGACCGTGATCAACATGCAGCGCGTGGATCTCTGCGCCATGCTCCGTCGCCCAGCGTGATAGCAAAAAACACAGCGCCATACTGTCCGGCCCGCCGGACACAGCGACAGCGATTGATGATTCATCATGAAGAAAAGCGAGATCGGGCCGGTTAAGGCGCGCAGAAAATTTTTCGAGAGGCTCTATTTCTATGTTTTGCGGCTTGAAATCCATAATCTCAAGCCTAGCAGCCAAGGCGCGCCATTTCCTGATCGGCGCGGCGCGTTACGGGACTGGGCTGGCCGCCAAATTCTTTTTGTAGCTGCCCCAGCGCGACGCAGGCATCTTCCTGATTGTCCAAAGAGCCGAGCGAAAGCCCCAGCTTGAGCAAATTATCAGGCGCCTTTTGGCCTTGCGGATATTTTTGATATGCGGTGGCGAACATTCGCGCGGCGCGCTCGAAATTGCCTCGCACATAATGGGTTTCGGCGAGCCAATATTCGGCATTGCCCGCCAACGGGTGATCCGCATGATTGTTCAAAAACGCCGTAAAGGCCGTTTCTGCCTGATCATATTGCGCGTTACGAAGCAGCGCAAACGCGGCTTCATAGCGACTGGCGGCGTCATCCGAAGCAGTGCCTTGCGCAGACATGCTGCCTAAATTTTGCTGCGCAGGACTAACCTGCACTGGCGCTTGTGTGTCTGCCGCAGTCAGCGGTGTCGGCGCGGCTGCGGCGTTACTTTGCGGCGGGATATATTGCATACCCGATGATACCGTGCCCGATGATCCCATGCCGCGCGGCTGGTTATTTTGAAAGCCGGGCGATGACGGCGCGCCGCCTTCCAGATCACTCAGACGCAGTGAGGAATCCGTTTTATAACGCTCAAAGCTTCCTTGAAGCTGCCGCAGCTCGAATGCCTGACGCTCCATCTCGCCGGTGAGATCGCGGATTTGTTGCTCCAGCCCTTGCAAGCGCACTTCTACATTCGCATCGGAGACATCCCCACCCATAGCATTCCCGCCGAAATTACCCCCTGAATTACCACTGGCAGACGGCGGCGGTGCCTCGCCGCGATAAACGGCGCGGTTAAGCGTTTCGATCTCGTTTTCCAAACGGCTCAGGCGATTTGAAACCTCGCGCGAAGTTTGCGCTTTGGCGTCAACAGCAAAGACCATCACCATAAGGGCGATGGCCGTCGCAGCCATAATTTTGCGTCCGCAAACCATGATTATGCCTCGAATTATATTAGTTAACGACTGTTACACCACGGCGATTTTGTGCCCATGCGGTTTCATTCGCACCGGGAACGGCGGGGCGTTCCTTGCCATAGCTGATTGTGCTGATGCGCGCGGAGCTTATGCCCAGTGCCACCAGATAATTTTTAACAGCATTCGCGCGGCGATCACCCAGCGCAAGGTTATATTCGCGGGTTCCGCGCTCATCGGCGTGACCTTCGATTGTTACTGTTAAATTGCCATATTGTTGCAGCCATGACACCTGATTTTCCAGAGCCTGACGCGCTTCGGCGCTTAAATCATAACGGTCATAACCAAAGAATATGCGGTCACCGACATTTACAACCAGATCCGCCTGAGAGCCAGGCACAGGGCCATCGGCATTTGTAAGACTCTCGCCATATACATCGGAAAGCGGATCATTTTGCGTGATATCCTGACGGTCACTTGTGACAAGCGGCTCGCTCATTGTTGCGTCTTCTTCCGTCGTGGAACAGGCGCTAACCAAGATCAGCACGGCGAAAACCATAAATAATTGTGACATTTTGAAGCGCTTGAACATAGTTGGTCGTCTCCTGATTGAATTTTAAAATTATGCGGGCGCGCCCGCCTGTATGGTAGAAAAGCAGAATCGCTTACATACTCTTTAGTGTTTTATTCTCTTGTGCAACGCTATGCAAGGATAACTCGAATTTTTCAATTTTTTGCCCGTGGGTAAATGGCGGTGAAATTGCCTGTCCTGCGCCGCCGGACATCGCCGCCGCAAAAGGCATTCCCAGTATAATTAACGCCGCCAATCCATAGGCCAGATAATGTGCTTTCATTCTTTTGTTCCTTCTTAATCATCTCTTCGTATGGAAGTAGAGAAAAGTTTCAGGGCGAAAAAATGGCAAGCCTGTGGTGATTTAAAGTTTTTTAATTCAGCGTATCGCGGATTTGTTGTAGCAACATCGCGGCTTCGTGGCGGTCACGGTCATGCGGCGCTTGGTCGATATAACGCTGCAGGTGCTTTATCGCCGCTTGCGGTTGTTCGGTCTTGGCGTAAAGCACACCCGCATCAAGCTCGAGGCGAAATTCATCGGGCGCCACAATTTGCATATTTTCAATGACGTGCAAAGCCGCCTTATAATCTTCGCGCTCGATCAGGCGCAATTTAATATTATTTTGCAGCCGGATAAGAATATCGCGATTGGTTGTCGGCTCGTAATAATCCGATGAAAGCTCGGCCTTGGGCCCTAAAATTTTCTTAATCAATGTGCGGATGTCGGGCGCCTCCATTACTTTGCAATCCTCGAACGGATCAAACACCAACCGCTCGCCCGCATATTCGATGCGGCACAGCACATGGCCGGGCATATTCAGCGCGCAAACATCCCATTTATTCGCCCGCGCCGCAGAAATATAAAGAATAGCCAGCGCAATGGGCAGCCCCTTGGCGCTATCGATGACACAAGGCAAATCGGCATTATCCAGATTATCGTAATCAGCATGATTACCGGTATAGCCGTGGGAATCAGACAAGGTATGTTTAAGCGCCGCCAGCCGCGTGCCCGCGCTATCCTGCGCGCCCGCCTCTAATAATTCGGCGCAGCGCAAACCGGCTTCCTCGCCCAGCTCTTTAATATGGTGCAAATAGCGCTCCATCGAGCGGCCATTTTGATGGCTGGATGATAGCGTCAGCGCGCTTGGTGCCAAGGGGATATCCGCATCATCCAATGCGGCAATCTGCGATAATTCCGGCAGCCGGTTTTTACTCATAAGGCGTCAAGGTCCGTGGCGCTTGGTTGGCGGGAACTTCAATCGGCTCCATTGTGAACTCGTCTTGCGGAGCCATCTGAAGGTCTTCGGTCGGCGGTACGTTTTTCTGGTCTATCGGAACGCCCGCCATTTTGACATAGCTCACGACGCGTTTTACATCGGGAATGGTGCGCGCCCGTTCAATGACACGGTTGAGCTCGGCCTGATCCTGTGCAACGCCCATTAAATAAACAACGCCCTGCACCGTATCGATGGAGTAGTTGATCGATTGCACATCTTTATCAAGCGTCAGCTCGGTGCGCAGGCGCGTCGTAATCCACACATCGCGGGCAAAGCCCGTAATGCCCGTGCCTTCGGCCAGTTGAATTTCATTGATGACCTGCACCACACCGCTGGGTTGCCACGCAAGACGGATGGCTTCGACGCGATGCTCGGGGTTTTGCACAACGCCCGTGACAAGGACGCGCCCCTGATTCACCGTCAGATCCAGCTTGCCGAATGTTTCGACATCATATTTGAACCATAAATCATTAATCGTGGTTTGAATCTTGGCATCCCTGAAGGTGCTTTTAAGGCCGCCCTCTTTGGCCGAAGACACTCCCACCGCCGCGCCCGCGCCCGTCATAATGCCAAGCGGCGAGCATCCGGCGATAAATAGCAGCGCAAATAGAACGGGCACAGTATAAAAACGCGAAATCAAAACGGGCATAGGAATGTAACCTTTTATATATCATCAAGAATCATTTGGACTCATGGCGATATTATGAACCTGCCATCCATGCATTGTCCAGATGGCGAAATGAAAAGCCCCCTTCATGCGCGAATAAATCAAAGCGCAAATCATAATCGGCATATTGCGGATTTTCGGCAATATAATGCAGCAGTGAATTTTGGATACGCGCGCGCGATTTGGGCGTGAGGGCGTAAAGCGCATCCTCGATACTTTGGCGGCTTTTCACCTCGATGGCGGCGAGCAGCGTGCCTTTGCGCGCCAAAATATCAATCTCGCCATATTGGGTTTTATAGCGTTTTTCCAGAATTTTGTAACCCTTGCCCGCCAGCACCATCACGGCCAGCGTTTCCGCGCACAGCCCCTTTTGATAGGCTTTTTGGCGTTTATTATGTTTCATCTTTTATCTTCAGGGCAAGATCATAAAGATCGGATTTGCGCCAACCGCTTTGCGCGGCAACACTGACCGAGGCCTGTTTGACGCTTTGTGTTTTAAGCGCCGCACGCAGCATGGCGAGCACATCATCTTCGCTGGCGGCTTTGATGGCGGGCGGGGAGATTACGATCACAACCTCGCCTTTGGGCGGCCCCTTCTCTTCATAATGCACCAAAATTTCTGCCGCGCTTCCGCTAACATTTTCCTCGTATATTTTGGTAAGCTCGCGCAGCATTGCCACAGGGCGACCGCCCATCACAGCGTCAATATCGGCCAGCATTTTCAGCGCGCGCGAGGCGCCTTCATATATAATGAGTGTCGATGGCACATCTTTCCATTCCCGCAATAATTTTTGCCGTCCGGCTTGTTTATGCGGCGCAAAACCAAGGAAGGTAAATTTATCCGAGGGCAGGCCGGAAAGCTGGAGCGCCATCAGCGCGGCGCTGGCCCCCGGCGCGCTGGTCACCGCAATGCTCTCATCTATACAGGCGCGCACCAATTTATAGCCCGGGTCGGAAATAAGCGGCATTCCCGCATCACTAATCAGCACAACCACCTGCCCCGCCCGCAATTTATCCAGAATTTTCTCGCGCGCCGCATCCGCGCTGTGGTCGTGATAGGGCATGGTCGGCGTTTTAATATTGTGCGCACGTAATAATTTGCCCGACGTGCGGGTATCCTCGCATAAAATGATATCCGCCGCGCCCAGTATATCCAGTGCCCGCAACGTAATATCGCGCAAATTGCCGATCGGCGTGGCCACAAGATAGAGGCCGGACTTTAAGGTGATTTCGCGGGCAGTTTGCATTTGCTTTTTTATGGTGTAACTTTGGGTTTCAACATTCTCAATAGCAGGAAACATGAAACAATTAAATCCCGTCCTTTTGCTAAGCTTCCTTTTGCCGCTGGTTTTATTGTTAACCGGCTGTGTGTCGGGCGGTATGTCCAACCCTTGGGATTACAAGTCCGATCCAGCCCCCGCGCAGGAGCAGCCCAGCGATCTTTCACAAAAACCCGATATGGCCGACCGCACAATTCCCGAAGGAATTTACCGCGAGCAATATCAGGATTTCGAGGCGCGCAATCACCCCCTGCCCGGCTCCACAACAGGTGAAGCGCCCACTTATACCCAGACCAGCCCGCAATACAGCATTGATGGTTTATACGACCAGCAACAAGCGCGACCACAAATGGATAAAGTAAAGGTTGCGTTGCTGCTGCCGCTCAGCGGGCAAAATGAAAAATTAGGGAAATCCATGCTGAAATCGGCGCAGATGGCGCTGTTTGATGTCGGGCATAATAATTTTGAATTACTGCCGCAAGATACGGCGGGCACAGCGCGCGGCGCGGGTGATGCCGCCCGCAAAGCCATAGATGAGGGCGCGCAGCTTATTCTTGGCCCGCTTTTTTCCCATTCCGTGCAAAGCGTTAAAACTGTGGCGCGCAGCCATAATATCAATGTGATCGCCTTTTCAACCGATTGGCGTTTGGCCGACCGCCGCACATTCCTGATGGGCTTTTTACCCTTTGATCAGGTCGAGCGCATTGCGCGTTACGCCGCCGCGCAAAACATAACCAATGTCGGCGCGCTTATTCCCGCCACGCAATATGGCAGCGCGGTGCAATCCACCTTCCAAAGCGCCGCCACCGCCAACGGTTTGCAGATTGTTGATACACGCCGCGTTGATGTTCAAAACCGCAACCTGACGCCCTTTATGCGCGAATTTACGCGCTATGATATGCGCAATCCCTTTGACCCCGAAACGGGCGAGCCTATGCCCGATGATGCGCCCAAAGCGCCCTTGCCGTTCGAGGCGATCTTCATGCCCATTGGCGGCGAAATTGCCCGCACGCTGAGCAATTTATCCTTCCGCTATGATATGGGTCCGCACGATATTAAGCTGCTGGGGACGGGTGTTTGGGATGATGTTGCGCTGGCGCATGAACCGGCCATGGGCGGCGCATTATTTGCGGGGCCGTCTCCGGCGCTGCGGCGGTCTTTTGAAACACGCTATCAGGAGCTATACGGTAAAGCGCCCGAGCGGCTCGCGACTTTGTCTTATGATGCAACCGCGCTGGCCGCTATTTTGGCGCAAACCGGAATCCAGCAAAGCGGCAAACCTGCCTTTGACGCGCGTTCAATTTCCAACCCGAACGGCTTTGCAGGTATAGACGGGATTTTCCGTTTTTATAATAACGGGATCGTCGAGCGCGGCTTGGCGGTGCTGGAGTTCAAGAACGGCAAAATCATTATTGCCGATGATGCGCCCCAGACTTTTCAAACAAAGAGTTTTTAACCACGAATAAAAAATATTAAACGCAAAGTTTACAAAGTGAAAACAAAGTAAAATAATTATAAAAAATTTGTGTCCTTTGTGCCCTTTGCGTTTAAAAATAAAATTCGTGTTTATTTGTGTGTATTCGCGGTTTTAAACTTTATTCGGCGGCCTTGTGCGCGGCTTTTTCTTTCCCGCCTTTTTCGTTAGCAAGGCGGCGCTGCATGGCTTCGAAAATCTCGCGCGGGATATTCACATCGCAACATGATTCAAGCCCCTTAAAGCCGGGGAATGTATTGGCCTCGCAAATCGTGTAACCATCCTCGGCGAACAGCAAATCAATGCCCGCCACCTGAATATTCAAAATTTCGGCGGTTTTAATCGCCAGATCTTCGGCGGCCTTATCGGGGATAAATTCAACCACCTGCCCGCCTTGCGAATAATTGGCTTTGAACCCGCCCTCGGCGGCGCGGCGCTCCATCGAGGCGACAACTTTGCCATCCACTACGAACAGACGCAAATCACGCCCTTTGCTTTTGGCGATGAATTTTTGGAAAATAAGCTGGATATTGGGGCTGGTTTCGGCGATCAGCGCCATCAAATCCATGAAAGCGGATTTATTCTCAAGCAGGAACACGCCCGAGCCATTCACGCCCAATAATGTTTTCACAACAACGGGAAAACCAATTTCGCGTTCGACCAATTCCACATCAACGGGAAATTTTGCCAGCATTGTCGTCGGCGTGGGCAGGTCGCTCTGGATTAAAACCTGATGGGTATGCAGCTTGTCGGCGACCATCTCGATACAGGCGGAGTCGTTATAGATATGAACGCCAAGGCGCTCTAGCTGGCGGATAACAGCGAGCGCAAAATAGCCCGTATCAATGACATATGTACGCGGCAGCACAAAGTCAGGCAGCGAAATTAATTTCCCGTCAATCAGAACTGATTCTTTATCCTCGGCGGTGACCAGCAAATCAAATTGCTCGGGGTGAAAGACTTTGACATCAATACCCATGTCGCGCCCCTCGGAAAGAAAGCGCCTTACTTCAAAGGCTTCCGCAGAAGAGGATTCGATATCCTCGTTGAATAAGATCCAGACTTCCATTCAAACTCCGTTTATTATTGTGCCAATATTTATGTATCAGGTGCCAATTTATAGCAAAATACGCATATACACAAATGATGCAAATTTTTAGACTTGTGCCATCTTGTGACCTCGCCTAAATACATATCTATGAAAAGCTTTCGCCCCGGATATGCCTTAACATTGCTGGCCGTGATAATGCACTTGGCGGTGCTGGTCAAGCCGCTATGGATTGATGCGCTTCAAGAAGGCTCCACTATTCAAATTTGCTCCGGCGCGGATATCGTAACGATTTATCTGGATGATGAAGGCAACCAAATGCCTGCGCCGCCTGCGGTGCAGACACATGAATGCGCCATGTGCGCGGCGGGGTCGTTTCATGCGATGGCGGGCGGCGGCGAATTTATTACCGCGATAGCGTTTTTAGGCCATAACGCCATTAGCCACCGCCATAATAGCCTTTTCCAATCAACCATGCGCAGCACTAACCAAAGCCGCGCGCCGCCTGTTTTCTCCTAAAATATAAAAATTTTTTTCACTTTATATTTTTCAGGAGTTTCAAATGAAACACACATTATTAATGGCCGCATCATGCGGCGTAATCTCTATCTGTACAGCAGCGCAGGCGGCTGAAAATCACGACCATCATAATCATGCAAATCATAGCGCTCACGGTATGAGCGTGGCCGGCGGGCATGACCACAATACGGCGCTATCCGCGCCCATCGGCATTATGGGCGATCATATGCATAGTGAAGGTGATTGGATGGTGTCCTACCGTTTTAACCGCATGAGTATGAAAGGCATGCGCGATGGCACGAATGATTTATCGCCCACTGATGTCATTGCGATTTCCAACCCCAACGCACCGCCCGCGAATTATCGTGTGGTTCCCACCGAAATGACCATGGATATGCATATGGTCGGGGCCATGTACGGCGTTACGGACTGGCTCACGCTGATGGGGATGGGGATGATCATGGATAATTCCATGAACCATGTCACATTCTCCATGGCGGGCGCGCAGCTCGGCACCTTTACTACCGAATCTAGCGGATGGGGCGATACGTCGCTGAGTGGGCTGGTCAGGCTTTATGAGGATGACATTCATCATCTGCATCTAAATGTAGGGCTGAGCCTACCGACCGGCTCCACCGATGAAACCGCTGAAGTTCTCACGCCGATGAACACCCGCTCAACGCTGCGCCTGCCTTATATGATGCAGCTTGGCTCGGGCACATATGACGCCCTGCCCGGCGTCACCTATACAGGGCAGGACGGTGCTTGGGGGTGGGGTTTGCAATATCGCGCCGAAATCCGCCTCGAAGATGAAAATGACGAGGGCTATGCGCTGGGTGACGAGCATAGTTTAAATGCGTGGGGCGTTCGCAAAATCAATCCGTGGCTGGAGGGCAATGCCCGCCTGAGCTATCTCGCGCGCGGAGATATTGATGGGGCCGATCCTTTGATCGCCGCGCCGGTTCCCACGGCGGATCCGGATAATTACGGCGCCGATATCGTGGAGATTGGACTTGGTTTCAATATCACGCCCAAGGGCGCGCAGTGGGAAGGATTGCGTTTTGGCGGCGAGGTGAATATCCCCGTTTATCAGGATTTAAACGGCCCGCAAATGAAACGCGATATAAGCGGCACAGTTGGGCTCACTTATAGTTTCTAGCCAATGCATCCCCCGTGAAAACGGGTAACTTACAAAAACAAGATTCCCGATTTCGCGGGAAAATAAAATTGCAAAAAAACCGGCTCCATAACAGGGCCGGTTTTTTATTGAAAGGTTTTTGGCTTTATTCGAATTCAAATTTTGTACGCAATAAAAGCGTGGCATCTTCCGCGGCCTCGCTAATGCCCGCATAATAACCCAGCTCGAATTTCAGCTCGGTGCCCTCGGCAATATCATAGCCCCATTTCGCACGCGGACCGATAAAGTGCTTTTGCTCGTCATAGCTTTGCATATCGCCAAGCTCGCCGAAATCACCGTAATATTCCAAACCAACGGTTACACCGCTATCCAGCTTGGTATAACCGCCGAGCTTAAGTTCGAACAACGCGCTCTCCTCGGAATGATCGCCAACTTCTTCGGCCAGTTCAAAGTTGGATTTGAACTCATATGCGCCAATGTTTTTTGCTAAGATAAGCTCGCCTTCAATCTCGTCGGCTTTGCCTGATGTGGTGCCGATGGAATAGCTAAGCTGTGCGGCGCTATCAAAGAAATAATCGCCTTGCTTGGTAAGCTCGTGCTTGGCGGCAAGTTTGACCTTTTCAAATTCCGTATCCGCGCCCGCAGTGTGTTTGCCCTCACCCTCCAGCTTTAGTTGTAGCTTATCTGTCACGCCATATTCGACTTCAAGCTTCGCCTCATATTCCTCGTTGGCGTCATCTTCATAGTCAAAGGCGGCAATCAAATCGTTTTTCAGCTCCAGCTTGCCTTGGGTAACACCCGCGCTGGTGACACTACCCGGTCCGGCAATCGCCGCCGTTGACGTCAGCAAAGTCGTTGCCACTAATGCGGCAATAGCAGGTTTCATTGTTAATTTCATGTTACTCATCCTCTCCTAAATAAATTAAAAACATACAATTGAAAATCATTCTCAATTAAGAATGAGTCTCATCTACTGTTTATTTGTGAACCATGTCAACACTGTTTTTTAAATAATTTTGAAATTTTGAAATTATCTCACGTTATTTTATTTTCGCTTGCTTTTCGAATCGGAATCGGGTTTTTATAGTTCTAATCCGATACGAACTGTTACGAATGTAACCCATAAGAAAGGGAGACAATTATGTCCTCGAACGCCGCTATCCAGCAAATGGATCTTGAAAATTATACACCACAACGCCCTGAGCTAAAGGAAGTTGAAACCGAAACATCAAAAGAAGCCCGTAAAGGTCGCCCCCGCAGTGAAAAATCACGTCAGGCAATTTTGAAAGCCACCAATAATTTGCTGCTGCGCATGAGTGTGCAAGAGCTAAGCATTGAAGCCATCGCCAAGAAAGCGAAAGTCGGCAAGACGACGATTTACCGTTGGTGGCCGAACAAAACCGCCGTGGTTATGGATGCGCTGATCAGCCAGCCGGGTATGCAAACGCCATTGCCGAGTGCTTCGAATAATCTGGATGCCGTACGCATGCAACTTGATAAACTGATCCGCTTGCTTGATAGCAATAACGGCCAGACAATCGCCCAGCTTTTCAGTGAAGCGCAAGCGAGCAGCGAAGCGAAAGAGATTTTTGAAAATAACTTTATCGGCCCGCTTTTGGATGCGATCGAATACAGCATCGCGCAAGGTCAGGAAAGCGGTGAGTTTAAAGATCACATGGATTCGAAAACAGCCACAGACATAGCCTGTGGCCCGCTTTTCTTCCGCCTGATGGCGCATGGAAATGATTTCGATGAAGCCTTCCAGCAAAATTACACACAAAATGTGCTGAGCCTGCTGGCGGCTTAACCGTTAATGAAATCCCGGCGAAAGCCGGGACCCATTGAATATGAATTATAATCTACGATGGGCCCCGTTTTTCAACGGGGTTTCTTTTTGGGTTTTTATTACCAGCTACCCGTATTTTTCATTGAAGCCCACGGCTCGGCAGGCTCCAGCGCATCACCGCGCTGCAGCAGCTCGATTGAAATGCCGTCAGGTGATTTAATAAAGGCCATATGCCCGTCATGGGGCGGGCGGTTAATGGTCACGCCGTTATCCATCAAATGCTGGCAAAAGATATAAATATCATCCACGCGGTAAGCGAGATGCCCGAAGTTACGGCCGCTGGAATAGCTTTCCGTCTCGCCATTTTCATCCGGCCAATTATAGGTAAGTTCCAAAAGTGGCGCCTTATGCATCTTTGCCGCATCCTGATCGTGAGGCGCAGCCAGAAATACCAGCGTAAAGCGCCCCTTTTCATTATCGGTACGGCGCGTTTCTATCAGGCCCAATTTACCGCAGTAAAAATCCAGCGCCTTGTCTAAATCCTCAACGCGCACCATTGAATGTAAATATTCCAAGCTCATCTTGATCTCTCCTTTTCGTTTATTCCTTTTTCAAATTAGTTGAAAGCCCACCCAAATCAAGTATGCTGTATTCATGTTAAATAATTTAGATCCCGCCGCAATCTCCAATACAGTCCTTGAATGGGCCAGCAAATTTTTATGGTCGGTTGATACGTTATATCAAGTCGTTATTTTTATCGTTAGTGCGATAATCAGTCTCGTGCTGTTTCGGCTTATTCGCCCGCACATCGAAAACCTGTTTGATAGCTTTAATCTGAACATCACGGCGCAGCGCGTTGCGAATAATGTCGTCAGGCTTGTCTTTCATTTTATGCTGCTGGTCTTGTTATTTATCGGCGCGCAAATCGCGACGGTCGAGGCGCTGGGCTTTGAAAATGGTTTACTGGTCGGGCTGACCAAAGTTTTATTCGCGTGGATCATGATACGCCTTGCCGTTCAATTTATTTCCAACGGCCTTGTGCGTAATATTTTCGCCAGCACGATTTTGGTCGTTGCCGCGCTCTCTATTTTCGGCGTGCTACAGCAAACCACCGACACGCTCAACGCGATGGCATTTAGCATCGGCGACTTCCGGCTTTCCGCGCTGGCTGTCATTAAGGGCTTGATGGCAATTTTCGCGCTGATGTATATGGCGACGTTTGCCTCCAGCTTTGCCGAGCGCCGCATCTTGAAAATCAGCAGCCTGACGCGCAGCTCGCAAGTCCTTATTGCCAAGGTCGTGCGCGTTGGCTTGATTGTAATCGCCCTGCTGATAGGGATCACCAGCGCCGGCATTGACCTCTCCCTCTTTGCCGTCTTTGGTGGCGCGATTGGTTTGGGTATTGGTTTTGGTCTGCAAAAAGGAATATCCAACCTGTTCTCCGGTATGCTGTTGCTGATGGATAGATCCATCAAGCCGGGCGATGTGATCGAGATTATCGATACGGGCACGTTCGGATGGGTTAATCACATGGCCGCGCGCTATACCGAAATTGTCACGCGCGATAATAAATCCTTTCTGATACCCAACGAAGATTTCATTACGCAGCGCGTTGTGAATTGGAGCCACGGCAATTCGCTAATCCGTCAGAAAGTTGAATTTGGCGTGCATTATGACTGCGATCCGCATTTGGTAAAAAAACTCGCCGAGGAAGTGGCCTCCAAGCCCGCGCGCGTAGTCGAAGACCCTGCGCCGAAATGCTGGCTGGTCGAATTTGGTGACAGCTCGCTTAACTTCTCGCTGCGCTTTTGGATCAAAGATGCCGAAGGGGGCATCACCAATATCAAGGGCGAGGTTATGATGGCGCTGTGGGATGCGTTTAAAGAACACGACATTGCCATCCCCTATCCGCACCGCGAAGTTTATTTGCACGACGTGAAGCCCAAATAAAAAAGGCGCCCCGTTAAGAGGAGCGCCTTAATCATTATTATTTTCATGACATATAACTATGCGGCTTGCGATTGCGCGGCCTTGTCGCCTAATGCGTTTTCACCGCCAATTACAGTTGCGGCGGCGTGAACCGTCGAGGCAATACGCACGGCCGTTTGAATTTGCGAAGCGCTGATATCATGCTTACGCAGCTCGGCCTCGTGCGCATCAATGCACATACCGCAGCCATTAATTGCGGACACGGCAAGTGACCAAAGCTCAAAATCAGCCTTATCAACACCGGGATTACCGATAATATTCATACGTAGTTTGGCGGGCATATTGCCGTATTCTTTGTTACCCGCAATATGCACGAAACGGTAATAGACATTATTCATGCCCATAATTGCGGCGGCGGCTTTGGCGGCATCAAACGCCCCGGCGCTTAAATTACCCTGCGCCTCCGCTGTGATGGCGGCGATCACTGCGCTATCGCGGCTGGCAATGGCAGAGGCCAAAAAACAACCCCATAGCTGCTGCGGCGTCAGGCTTTCATCATTGGCCAATGAGGACAGATTGAGCTTAATGTCCTTGGCGTAATCAGGGATTTGGTTCTTCAATTCATCGAGTGACATGGGATATTTCTCCTTTATATGTGGCGATATTTACCAAGGTAATAAAAAGAACGAGCCTTATCGGGGGGAGAGAAAAGGCCCGTTCTAGGTGGTAAGTTTAGGCCGCAACCTTTGTTGCCTCGGCGGATGTGTTAATCACATCGCCGCCAACGGGGCGGTTACAGGCGCATAGCTCGTCTGATTGCAAAGCATCAAGAATGCGCAATGTCTCTTTGGGGTTACGCCCAACATTCAGGCCATTGACGCTGACATGCTGGATAACGCCATGCGGATCAACAATATATGTTGCGCGCAATGCCACACCGGCCTGAGCATCGCGAATACCAAAACCATCAATCAGTGAGCCGTTTGTATCGGCAAAGCCCCATTGCTGAAGACCCTTAAGGTCGGTATGTTCGCGGCGCCACGCCAATTTGCAAAACTCGTTATCTGACGAGCCGCCCAAAACCACGCAATCGCGATCGGCGAACTCGTTATTTATTTTTGCAAATTCCGTAATTTCGGTCGGGCAAATAAATGTGAAATCTTTAGGGTAGAAGAAAAATACCTTCCACTTTCCTTCAAAGCTTTTCTCTGTGATGTCTTCGAAAGCGGATTCGCCGTTTTCTTCATGCGTATTAAAACCCGGCTTTACGCCTGTTACTGTGAATTCCGGTAGTTGGTCGCCAATGCCTAGCATTCTTAGTCTCCATTCGTTTGAGTTATTGATACCCGAATATGCGACGCGCGCATGATAAAAGCCAACAAGTAATTCCACTATTAACTATTGATAAAATCAATACTTATGATACCATTATAGTCATCATATCGATTTAATGAGGAGCCTTGAATGGAGCCGACAATCAGACAAATGCGCTATCTTGATGCGCTACAAAACACAGGATCATTCAGCGCGGCGGCTGAAATATGCTTTGTGACGCAATCCACCTTAAGCGCAGGCATCAAGGAGCTTGAAACCATATTAGGGCAGCCATTGGTCAATCGCACGCGCCGCAAAATCAGCCTCACCCCCTTTGGCGAGGATATGCTCACCCGCACACAGGGCATATTAAGCGCCGTTGATTCCATGGTTGCGCGCGCCCAGCGCAATGATTCGCCATTGGCCGGAACATTAAGGATGGGCGTCATCCCGACCATCGCGCCCTATTTCCTGCCCGATATATTGCCGGGTCTGCAAAAGGCGTTCCCACAGATGGATCTTCAATTCACCGAGGATCTAAGCGAACGGCTTGTCGCGCGCATGCATGAAGGGCGGCTTGATATATTGCTGCTGGCCTTTCCTTTCCCGATTAACGGCGCGGTGCAATTCCCCTTATTCGAGGAAGAATTTATTCTGGCGCGCAAGGGCGCAAACCAATCAAAACGCCGCGCGAGCCTTGCGGAGCTTGAGGATGAAAATTTGCTGCTGCTGGAGGATGGTCATTGCCTGCGCGATCACGCTTTATCTGCTTGTAAATTACAGCCCCCCAGCAGCCGCAAGGGATTGAGCGCCACATCTTTGCCGACATTAATACAGATGGTGGCACATGGGTACGGCGCGACATTACTGCCCGAGATGATGGTCAATGCGGGCGCTCTTCCGGCGGGCATTGCGCTTCATAAATTCAAATCACCCGCGCCCAAACGCACAATCGGCCTTAGCTGGCCGGAGAAGCATCACCGCACGGCAGATTTCGAATTACTGGCCGGTACAATTCGGGAATTGCAAAAACGCAGTAAAAAGCCTATAAAACGGCCATGATGAGCAAAAATAACATTGAACAATATAAGGTTGCGGCGCTGTATAAATTTACGCCGATCGCGGATATCGAGGCGCTGCGTAAGGAAATTTATGCGTTTGGCGAGGGCTGTGCCGGACTGTGCGGTACGCTATTGCTGGCGCCCGAGGGCATAAACGGCACCATTGCCGCCGCCCCCGAAGCGCTGGATGCGATGATTGATTTCCTTGATGAAAAGCTGGCGGTGCGAGATACAAAGAAGGCTGCGGAATTGAAATTCTCCAGTGCGACCCTCACGCCGTTTAACCGTTTCAAGGTGCGCCCTAAAAAAGAGCTGATTACGCTACGTAAGGCCGAGGCCAATCCGAATAATCAGGTCGGCGAATATGTCACGCCGCAAGAATGGAACGCGCTCATTGATGACCCCGAAGTTTTATTAATTGATACGCGCAATGATTACGAAACCAAGGTTGGTATTTTCGAAGGGGCGGTTGATCCGGACATGAAAATATTTACCGAATTTCCCGATTGGGTCGAACAGCATCTGGATCCGGCCAAGCACAAAAAAGTCGCGATGTTTTGCACGGGCGGCATTCGCTGCGAAAAGGCCAGCTCCTATATGCTCGCCCATGGATTTGAAAATGTGTACCACCTTAAGGGCGGCATTTTGCAATATCTGGAAGAGGTTCCCAAGGCGCAAAGCAAATGGCAGGGCGATTGCTTTGTCTTTGACCAACGCGTTGCCGTCGGGCACGGGCTGGAGGAAGGTGACTGGGTTGTGTGCCATGGGTGCCGCGAGCCATTATCAGCCGAAGATACCGCGCGCCCCGCCTATGAAAAAGGCGTATCATGCCATCATTGCATTGATGATTTAACAGATGAAACCGCCGCTGCACGGCGCCAACGTCAAAAACATTACGCCGCGCGCTATGACCAAGACACGCAAAATGAGTCTGCATAACAACCAATATCCCGTCTTATATTCCTTTCGCCGTTGCCCCTATGCGATGCGCGGCCGTATGGGCCTGTATAGCGCGGAAATCAAGGTCGAACTGCGAGAGATTATCCTGCGTGACAAGCCCGCACATATGCTGGAGAAATCCCCCAAAGGCACCGTGCCGGTTTTGATCCTGCAATGGCCGCGTCATTGATGAAAGCATCGATATTATGATTTGGGCGCTGGAGCAAAATGACCCTAAGGGCTTGCTCGAGAATGACCGTGATGAGGCCGCGCGCCTGATCAGCATGAATGATGTGGAGTTTAAGGCGCTGCTTGACCGGTATAAATATCCGGGACGTTTCGAAAATGAAGATGAAAGCAAGCTGGGTAGCAATGCGCGGGATTTGGCGCTGCCTGTACTTAAGAAATGGAACCAATATATTGCGGCGCGCAGCGCGCTTAATGGGCCCAAAACGTCTTTGGCCGATATCGCGATTTTTCCTTTCGTGCGTCAATTCGCCAATATTGATCGGGAATGGTTTGACGCGCAGGATCTGGGCGCTCTGCAAGAATGGCTGGCCGCGCATTTAAACAGTGATTTGTTTAACGCCGTTATGCCGAAATTAGAGCTGTGGCAAGGGGGTGACGCACCGCTTATCTTTGCCGATTAAGGACCGTAATATTCAGGATTGGGCGCGTACCCATCCATGTTTGCGTCATAGCACCCTTTTTTTTCATTTAAGGCTTCGGCAATCTTATCAGCGCAAGACACGGTACGAAATGAGACAGATGTGGCTGAATCAGACCTGCAAATTAATATAATGCCTCGCTCGCGGAGCGCCTCCTCGACGTTACGCACGCACTCTGTTAAATCATTAGTCGAACGAATAATTACACGTACTAAGCTTAGAAGTTCTCGAACCTCCACATTTGTGCCGTCTTCAGAGCTTAAAGTTAATGTTTGGCCCATAATATTTTTCCTAACAAACGCAAAATACCATAATTTTGCATTATGTCAACAAAAACCCGACCATGTTAAAATCATGACCGGGCTCTTTGCGGCGTTTGAAAGGAGGCTGCCGAATTACCTATATTATTCGTCTGCTGCGTTTTCTTTGCGCTCTTTCATTTTTTCGCGGTGATCTTCACGCTTTTCCTTCATGTGTTCCCGCTTATCTTGGTGGGCGGCCTTGCCTTCATCTTTCGAGATCACGCCGTCGCCATCTTTATCCATTACTTCGAATCGCTTCACATGCGCATCCAGAAATTCCTCTTTGGAAATTACGCCGTCGCCATTCATGTCATGCTTTGAAAACATACCGGCTTTTTTGTCGCCGCCGCCTTCATGTTCATGATGACCGGCCATTGCGGCAGGCGCTATAAATATCATTGCCGCAGCACATAAAATTGCAAATTTTTTCATCTAAAATATCTCCTAGGTTTTATAATCGGGGTACTTCGTATAATCTTTCTTGTATGATTAAGTTTCACCGATAAAAGGGGCAGAATTATGGCCGAAGCATCATCAAAAAAGGTAACAAAAAGACAAAGCGCGAAAGAAAGCCCCACCCAAAGCTCTCGCGGTAAGGCGATGAGCGCCGCCACACAGATGATGGTGGATGAAAAATTATGGCTCAAAATCCTGATCGGTATGGCGCTTGGTGTTTTTACCGGCTTCATGCTCGCCCCCGAACACGGCGCGTTGCTGCCCGAGGGCACGGCGCTGTCCGTTGGTGAGTGGGTTGCCCTGCCCGGTGTTTTGTTTCTCGGCCTTATTCAAATGGTGATTATACCGCTAGTGATTTGCTCGATCATTTTGGGAATTGCCGAAAGCGGCTCTTTGGCGTTTCTAAAAAAGATGGGGCTGCGGATCATCCCTTATTTTATTTTAACCACCACCGTGGCCATCACAATCGGTTTAACATTGGTCAATATCGTGCAGCCCGGCGCAGCGATAGACAGTGCCATCGCACAGCACGCCATGCAATCCGGCGCCGCAGCAGAGCGCATCCCCGGCGAGGTGTTTGACAATCTAAGCGTTCCGCAACGTATCGAAAACATGGTTCCCACCAATCCGGCCAAGGCGCAGGTAGAGCGCAACATGCTGCAAATTGTGATCGCCGCTATTTTGGTCGGGATTGCCCTGATTACCGTTCCTGCGAAATCGGGAAAACCCTTCCGCGATTTATGTATGTCGGGGCAGGTTTTATCGATGAAAATCATTAGCTGGGCAATGATGATTGCCCCCTATGCGGTGTTTGGCTTGCTCGCCGATATTACGATCAAGCTTGGCATTGGCGCGCTGCTCTCGGTCGGGGTTTATGCCCTGACGGTTCTGCTCGGGCTGGTTTTAATGATGGGCGTTTATATGCTGATTATCACGATACTTACACCCATGAAGCCGATGGAGTTTTTGCGCGGCATCCGCGAGGTGCAATTGCTGGCTTTTTCCACCTCTTCCTCCGCGGCGACCATGCCCTTTTCGATACAGGCCGCAGAAGAGAAATTAAAGCTGCGCCCGGAGATTGTGCGCTTTGTTGTGCCGCTCGGCGCGACCATTAATATGGACGGCACAGCGATGTATCAGGCGATTGCCGCCGTGTTTCTAACGCAAGTATTCGGCGTTGATTTATCAACACCCGAAATGTTGTTACTGCTGCTCACAACGATCGGTGCCTCGATTGGAACGCCCGCCACACCGGGTGTGGGCATTGTCGTGCTAGCCACAATCTTGATCGGCATTGGCGTGCCCGCAGAGGGCATTGCGCTGATTATCGGCGTGGACCGTATTTTGGATATGTGCCGCACAACGATCAACGTGACAGGCGATCTTGCCGCCAGCGCCGTTATGAATAAATTCGTGAAGAAGACCTAAAGCGGCGCGATATCAAAGAATATACGCGGATTGGGGTAGGTGTCATTGGCGGGCAATGCCTCGCTCAGCGTAATGCGCGCGGGTTTTTTCAGCTCCAGCACTAAAGCGGTACCTTTATCAGAAATCTCCGCCTTATATGATTTCACCAAAGGGTGATTATTTATATCCGCGCTTTTATTCGCGCTCCACCCGCTGCCCTGCAAATCAACGCGCACGGTTTTATCGCCATCCATCTTCGCGGTATATTTGACCGCAGATTTCAAATCCAGCACCACGCGGCTTTTATCGGGATAGTGACCAAAGCGCATTGCGGTGACATCATTGCCGAAGCCCGAAGACGCACGCGCAGCAGGTTCGAGCGCGGCCATCTCACGCTCGGCGCGCTGCCTTGCCGCCAGCACTTTTGTTGCTTGCGCTTTTTCCTGCGCTTTCACGCGGCGCTCCTTTTCAAGATTATCAAGTGTCGCCGCCAATTCTTTTTCCGTCACGATCAAATTTGATTTCGCAGGCAGCAATTTATCAACATTGACCCCGCGCGCGCTTTTTCCGATATCCATACGTAACTGGCGGTAGTGAACCTCCTGCCCGTCTTTTATCTCGACAGGGTTCTTGATATTATTTGCCGCCGTCTTCAAATTATCGGGATTTACGCCTTCGCGCGCAAGGGCGTGGAGCTCCAGTGGTGTCGGCGCGCGCGCTTCTTCGACCAATTTCCATGCGCCGCGTGCCTCCAATAATTTTTCAGAGTTTTCTGCTTTTTCAAACTGCCCCGGTGCACGCCCATCTACAAGCTCGATACCCTCAGATGAAGACTGACAGGCCGGTAAAATCAGGATGGCAGCCAAGCTGGCGCAAAGGGCTGTGCGGTGGGTGAATGGGCTCATGGCGACTCTATCGGTAAAATTTATAAAAACCATCATAGGGAAGGAGGGGAAAGCAGGTCAAATTTAAATCGTCACCCCTGCTTCTTCATCCACAACAGGCGAGAGAGTAGCGCGCGGTAGCGCTGCGGCTTTAATGACAAATAAATATGCGCGGCAAGCACGGCGAGCCATAAAATACTAACCCATGCCATAGGCCAACCCATAATGAACGGCACCACACCAATTCCGCCAAAGATAAATGTCATCGCTGTGATCAGGGCGGTTGCCTTGCCCGCGTCCATGCCTTCATCGACAAAATGGTGATGGAAATGCCCGCGATCGGCGTAGAAGGGATGCTTGCCTTCACAGATTCGGCGAATGAGTTGCGCAATCGCATCAATCACAGCCAGTCCCAAAATCCATGCCACAGATACGGGCGGCAAGGCGGCATCCGTGCCTTGCGTCAGATCAATGCAAAACCACGCCAGCACAAGACCGAGTGACAATGTTCCCGCATCGCCCATAAAGATGCTGGCCTTACTACGCAGTGGATGGCGCATATTATAAGATAAAAAACCGGCCAACGCGGCCACGATAATCGCAAGCAGCCAAAAGACAGGCCACAGCCCCGCCAGCGCGGCGCCCGCCATCAGCCAGCCAAACATGACTAGGCATTTTCCGCCCGAGAGCCCGTCCAGCCCATCGACCAAATTCACGGCGTTCATCAGCAGCACAACGGCTAAAATCGTAAATGTCTCGGAGAGGTAATAAAGCCGCACTTCGCCCCACCCGAATACATCACCCAGCGTATAAATTTGCGCGCCGCCATGATGAACCACCAAGAAGGCCACCATAATATGGACGATAAATTTAAGCTTGGGGTTAATATGGCTATGGTCATCCCATGCGCCGGTAAAAAGCAGGAGCAACGCACCGGCCAGCAACGTCCAGTGCTCTGTTATATTTAAAAAACCGCCGCCAAAGCCCAGCGCCAAAAAGACCGGCAAAACGGCCAGCCCCCCGATCAGCGGGATATTGCCTTCATGGTGTTTGCGACCACCGGGCCGGTCCACCAGACCGATGCGCCGCGCCAGAAACGATAAAAGCGGCACCACAGCCACCGTGATCAAAAACGCCGCCAACGGCCATGTTGCATCTGCCAAATTCATCATAAAGGCGTATCACAAAAGCGCGCGGGGTTTAAGCAATTCATCGTGAATTTTGATTGGCTGCATGGACGGTTTGAGGATCGGGACAAAATCAGATCGGCCAGAATATGCGCGCTGGCCAGCGTACTTATCAAACCGTGCGAGCCATGCGCGGTGCTGACATAGATATTTTTATGATCCGGCAAAGGCCCGACAATGGGGAAATGGTCTTTGCTGGTTGTGCGGCACGCGGCGCGGTGGCCGATGATTTCAAACTCTATGTCTGCCAATGCGGGGATGTTTTCCTTGAGCCGCGCAAGATTATCGCGATCATCCTGCTCTATGATATCGCTGTGATCCAGCCAGCGCTGAAAAGTCGAGCCCACCATATGCCAGCCATCATTTGCCGCCGCCATATAACCGCCAAAACATAAATTGCAGGCTATCTTTTCGCTTTGCGCCGTGGCCTTAACATGGGTCACCTGCCCGCGCACAGCATTCAAAGGAAGCCACGCAGCCTCGGCGAAATTCAGCGCGCCCGCGCCGCACGCCAAAATAATAATGTCGGCCTGCACATCTGCAAGATTTTCAATTTTCTGGTTTAGATGGGTTTTGACCCCTGCCGCGTAATACGCGCATAATTTGCGCGGGGAGACTTGCCCCGCATGGGGCAAATAAAGGCATTCTTTGGTGATCTCGATACCCGCCACCTCGCTGGCGCCCGCCGCATCAAGCAAGCGCATTTCATCTTCGGGCCAGCCCCAATTCTTCAGCGTTTGATAAAAGCGCTTTTGCTTTTTCTCGTCATTAATCAAATGCAGCGAGCCGCAACCCAGCCAATCCACATCATCACCCAGCGCCGAAAATGTCCGCACGGCCTGCGCGTAGGCCGCCGTGAAGAAATCACTTTCCGGTGTACGGTGGGCGGCAATGCGCGGATTAATCAAACCGGTTTCATTGCCCGATGCGGCGCTGGCGAGTGTCTCGCCCGCCTCGTAAATTTCAACATCAGCGCCCGCGCGCGCGAGCGCCCACGCGGCAGAGCTTCCGGCGAGCCCGCCGCCGATAATCGCTACCTTCATGAGGGTGCCCCCTTATAAGCGCCAACCAGCATTTCACGTTTGCGGCCAAAACCGGAGATTTTTCGGGTTTCAAATCCGGCCGCCTGCAAGCCGCGCTTTACATCGCCCGCCGCCGTAAAAGTTGCAAAACGAGCGTCTTTTTTAGAAAGCCGCGCCATTTCCTGAAATACAATTTCACTCCACATATCGGGGTTGGTGGCGGGGCGGAATCCGTCAAGGAACCAGCAATCCGCCATGCCGCCCTTGCCCGCCGGTACTTTGCGCATGGCATTATTCACATCATCAAAAATGAGCGTCACGGAAATTTGTGGCGTGACATCAATGCGGTGAAAGCCGGGAATAAGCATAGGATATTGTGCCAAGAACGTTTCGACTTTGTCGCCAAATTCGCCCGCCCATGGCGCCAGCGCGCCGCGAATAATATCGCCCTTCAAGGGGTGTTTTTCAAACGAGATAAAATGCAGCGTCGCATCCGGCGCGGCAGTTTTTTCAAATAAATCCCACACGGCAAAAAAATTCAGCCCCGTGCCAAAGCCCGTCTCGGCAATCACAAAATCATCACGACCATCCCATGCGGCGGGCAAATCATTGCTGTCCAGAAATACATGGCGCGTTTCCGCCAGCCCGTCCCCATATTCACTGGCTTTGGAAAAATACACATCATCATAGATTTCTGATCTTGGCACAGGCATAGTGTGAACCATATATTTATTGGCTTAAAACTCAAGAAAAGGTTATTTGATGTCTAACAATCCGCTGCTGCAAAACTCCACCCATCCCAATTTCGCGCCGCCTTTCGCGGATATCAAGGATGCGCATTATCTGCCCGCCACCGAAGAGGCCATCAAAGAGGCTTATGCGAATATCGAAGCCATCAAGGCCAACAAAGATGAGCCGGATTTTGAGAACACCATTGCCGCGCTGGAGGTTTCCGCCGAGCGTTTGGGCGATGTCACGGGGATTTTCTACAACCAGCTTTCTGCCGTTGGCGGGGATGAATTACACGCGCTGGCCGAGAAAATCGGCCCCATGACGGCCGCCTATAGCAGCGATGTGACGCTGGATCAGGATTTATTCGCCCGCATCAAGGCGGTGCATGATAAGCGCGGCGCGATGGATTTAACCGCCGAGCAAAATAAGTTGCTGGAAGAAACCTATACGGATTTCGTGCGCGCCGGCGCGCTTTTGGCTGATGATAAAAAAACGCGCTTGCGTGAAATATCACACGAAATGTCAACGCTTGGTCCGTCCTTCATGAATAATGTCAGCAAGTCATCCGAGAGCTTCGAGTTGCATATCACGGATGAAGCCGATCTTTCCGGCTTGCCTGAAAGCTCCGTGCAGGCGGCCAAACAAGCCGCCGAGGAAAAAGACAAAGACGGGTGGCTGTTTAATCTGGATTACCCCAGCATTTTGCCCTTTATCCAGTTTGCCGATAACAGAGAGTTGCGCGAAGAAATGTGGCGCGCCTTTGCCTCACGCGCCAGCACGCTGGGCGGTGCGCAGTATAATAATGACGAGAATATCCGGCGCACTGTGGCGCTGCGTGATGAAAAATCAAAATTAATGGACGCGGCCAATACCGCCGAATTTATCCTAGAGCGCCGCATGGCCAAAACGCCCGGTACTGTTTTTGAATTTTTAGACAAGCTCAAGGAAGCCTACAAACCCGCCGCGCAAAAAGATTTGGCCGAGTTGCAGGAATTTGCGCGCGCCCAAGGCGGCCCCGATGAATTGAAACAATGGGACGTATCGTATTATAGCGAGAAATTAAAGCAGGAAAAATTCCATTTCTCCTCCGAAGATGTGCGCCCCTATTTCCCGCTGGATCAGGTTCTGGACGGAGTCTTTACCCATTTCTCGAAATTATTCGGCCTGAAATTCAAAGCCAATAATGAGTATCCGCTATGGCATAAAGATGTGAAAAGTTTCGATGTCTATGACGAAAATGACGACTCGTTTGTCGGCACGCTTTATGGCGATTTTTTCCCGCGCACGGGCAAGAAAAACGGCGCATGGAAAACGGCCTATCGCGCGCAAGGACTGTATCGCGGCAAGGTTGAGCGCCCCGTTATCGCGATTGTTTGTAATTTCACAAAGCCCACGGGTGGCAAGCCTTCCTTGCTGACGCATGATGAGGTGCTGACGCTGTTCCACGAGATGGGGCACGCCATTCACGCATTGGTATCCAAGGTCACATATCGCTCGCTCGCGGGTACGAATGTACTGTGGGATTTTGTCGAGTTGCCCTCACAAGTGCAGGAAAATTGGTGCTTTGAAAAAGAAACGCTCGATATCTTCGCCAAGCATTATGAAACGGGCGAGCCTATTCCGGCGGCGCTTGTTGATAAGCTGGTTAAGGCAAAAAACTTTATGGCGGGCATGGCCGGATTGCGGCAGGTTTCGCTGGGCACTTTGGATATGCGCTGGCACACGGCTGACCCGGACAGCATCGGCGACGTTGCGGAATTTGAAGATAAGGCCGTGGATGGCTTGGTGCTATTCCCGCGTCTTGCCGGCCCCACGTCAAACAGCTTTAGTCATATTTTCGCGGGCGGCTATGCGGCCGGATATTACAGCTATAAATGGGCGGAAGTTCTGGATGCCGACACGTTTGAAATGTTCCTCGAGCGAGGGTTATACGACCAGCCAACGGCACATAAATATCGCGATGAAGTTCTAGCCAAAGGCGGCAGCGATGAGCCCGATGTGCTCTACCGCAATTTCCGCGGCCGCGACGCCGACCCCGATGCGCTGCTGCGGCGTGAAGGGCTATTGAAGGACAAAGCCGCCTAAAATAATTCGAGCAACATACAGCGCGCCGAGCCGCCGCCATATTTTTCAATGGTGGCAAGGTCGCTATGGATGATACGGTCAACATGTTTGTGCAGCGTCTTTTTCTGTGAGCCCGTGTAGGCCGCATGCGCCCTGCTAGACATGGCAACGACAAGCTGCCCGCTTGCATCGGTAAGCTGTAGCGCGTTACCGCAAAAATTCTTAACCTGATCCATTGAAATATCGATAATTTCATGCGTTTGCGACAGCTTTGCCATCACGCGCTCTTTATCTTGCGGCACGATTGCCGCGCTGCATATACCCGCATAGGCGCTACCGATATACATCATCAGATTGGTGTGATAAATAGGCTCGCCCGCATGATTTTGCGTATCGAAAAAGACTGTCTCAAAATCAAGATCCTGCGCAAAGCGCGCCGCGACCTCCTCATCCATGCGGACAGAACGCGCGATATAAGCCACCTTATTGACGCGATCAAAACACATCACCCCCGTGCCCTCCAGCACCTGGCCCGTTTTTTCGGCCTCCGATAAATCCAGCGTCCGGCCATATAGCTTATGCAGAAAAGCAATTAAATCTTCGCGGCGCTCGCGCTGGCGGTTGGGCGCCAAAATCGGATAGAGCACCATGACGCCCTCGCCGCGCTGTCTGCGGTGGGTTGATACCCAGTTATTGCAAAACACATCATCGGGCGTATCCGTAGAGCCGATAGCCGTTGTCACACAGATGGATTCGGCCACAAGCATATCGCGAAAGGCGCGGAATTCCTGCGATGATTTATGCCGCAGCCGCAATAAGTCATCAGGGTCTTTTTCCTGATAACTGTTCGTCTCTCGCGTTTGCGGGTTGGAGTGAAAGCCGATAGGCTCGACCATCATAATGTGATTTGTAGATTGGGAATTAGCCACAATAAAATCTCCTGTTATCTTTATAACAGTTTAGCATATTAATGGTAAATTCGTAGAAACTTTAGCAGGCGGCAATGTCGGAGCGGCGGCTTTGCAAGATTGCCTCTACCATGGAAATGGCGCGCTGTGTCATTGGCGCCGAATAGCCCGCATTTTGTAATTTTTGCGCGCGCTGATCCAGATAAGAAGCCCCCACGGCAAAGCTGTCATTATTTTGTGCCTGCATGCCATCGGCACCTTGTATAAAAATTGCGCGGTATCCCAATGAATCTTCATGCGGCGGGCATGGCTCGATTTTCACACTAAGGATTTTAGATTCCCAATTTTTTGATCGAAAAGCTTTGCGTTTCATTTTAAGTCCCTGCCCATCTCGCGTGGTTTCGGGGATATTTATCCACAGCTATAAAGCGCTGTCAATAAGCTTTAGCGCTTAATTTATAAAAGAGCATAAATGAGATATTAAAAGACTTTTTTTGATACATCTTCAGCGTGTGCTTGCCAAAAACTCTTCTTCATAAGCGCCACAATCTTTGGCAATAAGCTCGAAATCACTATGGCGGCGCAAAATGATTCGCACCAACCGGCCCGTTGAGGGGAAAAAACAAACACGGCGCGCATAGCTACCGCCAATATCTTCGTTCAAAATACGCAAGCCTTGTCGCGCGATATATTCTTTGACGAAAATATAATTTTTTGTGCCCGGATCATGGGGCGCAAAATCACTTTGCGATGCCCCCGTCAAGCGTACACGCAGATGATCCGTATCTTCTTTGTCGCCTATTAGAACCGTAATCGCATTTTTAATCGGCGCAGTTATAATTTTGCGCTGCGTGATGTCGAGCGCCTTAAAATCGGGAAAGCTGTCGAGGAAATTTTGCGGAACACTGACATAGGCAAAAGAGCCCCGACCTTGATCGGGGTCATAAATGCCAACGCCCACGCCATAAGCAATATTGGCGGTAATCATCTCGCGGTTATCATCCGACATTTCCGATTGGCCGGGCAGAATATGACGGGGGCGCGCATCATATTGCGCATTGAAATAGCTTTCAAAATCGTCTCTTTTGCGGCGATCCTTGCCATCATAGGCGGCGGCAACATCGCGTTTGTGAATAAATTTTTTCATCGTAAATTCAGCCAATTCTTTATTGTGTGCGCCGCGAAAGAAGATATGGAGCCCACATCGCTCCAGCCTATATCAAGGCGCTGCACACGCAAATTATCTTGCTTTTCCAGTATAGCATAATCAATCGAAATTGCGGGGCTTTTTACAAATTCTGCGGCGTCCGGATAAATGATATTGCTGCGTGTTTTTCCGGCCTTAATCGCAAAATGCGCCGCGCCTAAAATGTCGGGTGCGTGGCGTTTAAAGGCGTGGATTATCTCGCACGCCGGAGCCATAAACATACCGCTATGCCACAGCGCATTGTGATCACGCATAAGCGATGCGGCGGCGCGCTTGGCTGGTTTTTCGGTGAAACTGTGCGCCGTACCGCCCGCCCCCGAAATAATATAACCATATTGGCGCGAGGGCTTGCGCGGTGTAATTCCCATCACCGTGAAGCCCTGATGATTGGCGGCATTTACGATTGTGGCTGTAAAATGCGTGTTATCGGTCTGCGGCACCGCATGATCGCTGGGCATGACAAGAAGCTGCGAATTTTCATCAGCCAACGACAACGCCGCCACGGCAATCGCGGGCGCGGTATTGCGCGAAGATGGCTCGAGGATAATATGAAGCGGGGTAATATTCAGGGCGGCGCATTCATCCAAAATTCGTTTTTCATCTTCGGCGCGGCCAACAATAATAGGCGGGGCCAATCCTGCGGCGCGGCGCAATGTTTGCTGGAATAAGGAATATTTTGCGCCTGCTTTTAAAAACGGTTTTGCCCGTTTGTTCGAGGTAATTGGCCGCAGGCGGACACCGCGCCCACCCGCCAAAATTACCGGCGTTATCGCGCGCTTTTGGTCATTCATTGCGAGCGCCTCATGCGGCTTTTTTGTGGGCGTCATATTCATTGCAAAACCATTGATATGTCTTTGTTAGGCCGTTTTGTAAATCCGTTGTTACCGCCCACTGCGCCTGCCCGATCAGCGATGAATCCATGACCTTACGCGCCATGCCATCAGGGCCTGTTTCGTCCCACAAAATCTCGCCGCCATAGCCCACTATACGTTTTATAATATCGGCCAGATCACGAAAGGAAATCTCTGTGGCGGAACCAATATTTACCGGCCCGCGCCCGCCATAATTCTTTAACATCGCAATCAGCGCCGCGGCCAAGTCGTCAGCATATAGAAATTCGCGCAACGGCGCGCCCGTCCCGAGCAAAGTTAGAGAAGGCGCATCCGCGTTTTTTGCCTCGTGCATTTTGAGCATCAGCGCGGGAATAACATGCGAGCGCTGCGCATCGAATTTATCATGCGGCCCGTAAAGATTACAGGGAATGGCGGTCATATAATCACGGCCATGTTGCGCCGCATAGCTCTCGCATAATTTCATCGCCGCGACTTTCGCCAGCGCGTAGAATTCATTGGTCGGCTCGAACGAGCCAGTGAGAAGATATTCGGGCTTCAATGGTTGCGGCGCGTCTTTGGGGTACATACATGAGGAACCAAGATTTAAAAGACGCTGCACATCTGATGCATGCGTGGCCTCGATAACGTTGCTGGCGATTAAAATATTATCGCTCAGGAATGTGGCGGGCTCGTTTATATTGGCCAAAATACCGCCCACCTTGGCCGCCGCCAACACAACCATATCGGGCTTATGTGTTTGCATGAATTGATATGTGGCGGCCTGATCGCGTAAATCCAGTTCGCGGCGCGGCGCTGTGATTAATGCGGCGCCTTCGCTTTTCAAAGCCTTGCTCACTGCGCGCCCGACCATGCCGTTATGACCCGCGACAAAGATGCGTTTGCCCGTTAAATCAATTGGCGTGCTTAGCCAGTCTTGCGCCATTTGCGCCTCTCTTTCACTGGCGGCAATTTGCGTGTGCGCTCAAAATCAATCATGTCTGCGATGAGATCATCAAGGCTCTTCTCCGCCTGCCAGCCCAGAATATTTTTTGCTTTGGACGCATCCCCGCAAAGCTCATGCAGTTCGGACGGGCGGTATAAAGCCGGATCAATCCGCACCAATATTTCACCCGTTCCCGCATTGCGCGCCACTTCATTTTCGCCCGTGCCTTCCCATGTTAGTGAGATGCCGGAAACAGCAAAAGCCTTGGTGGCAAAATCACGCACGCTCACCATTGCGCCGCCTGCCAGCACAAAATCATCGGCTGTGTCATGGCGCATCATCATATGCATACCGCGCACATAATCGGCAGCATGGCCCCAATCACGGCGCGCATCGAGATTACCCAGCATCAACGGCTCCGCCATATCTCCTGCGACATAGCGTATGATTTTCTGGGTTACAAAATCACAACCGCGCAGGGGGCTTTCATGATTAAATAAAATGCCGTTCACCGCAAAAATACCGTGCGTTTCGCGGTATAGGCGCGTCGTCCAATAAGCCGATAATTTCGCGATGCCGTAAGGGCTGCAGGGGTGGAATGATGTCTCTTCGTTTTGTGGCGAGACGCCGCAATTACCAAACATTTCTGAAGAACTCGCTTGATAAAATTTTGTCTTATCCTGCAAATCCAGTAAACGAATGGCTTCGAGCAAATGATACGGTCCTTTGGCGTTGGCATCGAACGCGGCAACGGGCGTTTTGAAACTCACCCCCACATGGCTGAGGGCCGCGAGATTATAAATCTCGTCGGGCTGCACGGTTTTCACCAAATCAATCGTCGCGGTGGCGTCCATCACATCAGCATGATGCGGCGTGATGTCCTCGGGCGTAATATCAAGCGCCGCAAGCCGCGCGTAATCCTCATCCGTTTCAAAAGGCGCGTCCCAGCGCACCATGCCATGCACCTCATACCCCAAATCCAATAAATGCCGCGCCAGATACGCGCCATCCTGACCGGTAATGCCGGTAATGAGCGCCGTCTTTTTTTGGTTTTCGGGGGTCATTCACTCCACCCCGTAATAATCGCGATACCATTTGAGGAATTCATCCAACCCCTGCGCCAGCTCTATTTGCGGCGTATAGCCTGTGGCCTTCTCCAGCGCCGTGCAATCGGCGTAGGTTTCATAAACATCGCCGGGCTGCATCGGCATAAAGTTTTTCACGGCCTTCACACCCAGCTTTCCCTCTAATGTTTCGATCATGTCCATAAGCGCCTGTGGCTGGCCTTTGCCGATATTATAAAGACGGTATGGCGCGGCGCTGCTTTGCGGGTTGGGGGCGTTGCCCGACCAATCGGGATCGGGCGTGGGCGGTGCCTCCACCATACGCATCATCGCCTCGATAATATCATCGATATAGGTGAAATCGCGGCGCATATCACCGTCATTGTAAATGTCGATCGGCGCGCCGCTCAGCATCTTTTGCGTGAATTTGAAATAGGCCATATCGGGCCGCCCCCACGGGCCATAAACGGTAAAAAACCGCAGCCCTGTTGTCGGGATATCATATAAATGCGAATAGGTATGGGCCATCAACTCGCCGGATTTCTTGGTGGCGGCATAGAGACTCACAGGATGATCTACATTATCGCTAGTAGCGAAGGGCACCTTTGTATTCGCGCCGTAAACAGAGGATGACGAGGCATATACAAGATGCTCAACATCATGATGGCGGCATCCTTCGAGGATATTCATGAACCCCGTAACATTGCTATCGATATATGCGCGCGGATTATCAATGGAATAGCGCACACCCGCCTGCGCCGCGAGGTTAATCACGATATGCGGACCGAAATCGGCGAAAATATCCTCGATAGCTTTTTGGTCGGCCAGATCAGCCTTGATGAATTTGAAATGCTCCAGCGTTTCCAGCGCGGCGAGGCGATCTTTCTTGAGCTGCACATCGTAATAATCATTGAGATTATCGAGTCCGCGCACATTATACCCCTCAGCGCATAGGCGCTGCACCATATGAAAACCGATAAATCCGGCCGCGCCGGTAACCAAAATATTCTTCATGGTCGTCATTTTGGCCTAAGAGGCCGCGCGCCGCAAGCGGTCATTAATCGCCGCGCCCAGCCCCGTTTGGGGGATATCCATCACGGCAATGGCTTTGTGCGGCGGGCGATCCAGCGCGCGCATCATGGCAAATAAATTCGCGGCGGCTTCGTAAAGGTCGGCGGATTCGCTCAGATTGAGGCTTTGCGTGTCCTCACTCACATTCATGAACTTCGTTGAACCAAACGCCAGCAGCGCCTCATCGTCTTTGATATCAATGGCGCGCAGCCGCATTGGGATAGAGGGCGCGTAATGTTTCAGCAGTAAACCCGGCGATTTCGGCGCATCCGGATTGTGGTCTGTCATCGCAAGGCTGGCCGGTTCAATACCCAGCAAATCCGCAATTTGCTCCGCCGTGACCGCACCGGGACGCAGAATTTGCGGCGTGTCAGCCGTGCAATCAATTATGGTGGATTCAAGACCAACCTTGCTCGCGCCGCCCGCCAAAATCATATCGACTTTATCGCCTAGCGAGTCATGCACATGCGCGGGAGAGGTAGAGCTTACCGCGCCCGATTTATTTGCACTGGGCGCGGCCAAAGGAACTCCTGCCGCAGCGATAAGAGATTGCGCCACCGCATGGGCGGGCACGCGGATGGCCACGCTCTCAAGCCCCGCTGTGACAAGATCGGAAAGATTTATATCCGGCTTTTTGGGAACAACCAATGTCATCGGGCCGGGCCAAAAACTGTGCGCCAGATCAAGCGCAGCCGTATTAAATTCGCCCCAATTTTGTGCTTCGTCCAAATTGGCCACATGGATTATGAGGGGGTTGAAGGCCGGACGGCCCTTGGCCTCGAATATTCGCGCCACCGCCCGGCCGTTCGTCGCATCGGCCGCCAGCCCGTAAACCGTTTCGGTCGGCATAGCAACCAGCCCGCCATCATTAAGAATAGCGACGGCTTGTTTTATGGATTGATCATTGGCCATAGTCATCTGCGTCATTTCATTAAAAAACCACAGATAAACACAGATGAACACGGATTTTTTATTTCACCACGACGACACAAAGAAGCACTAAGTTTTTTAAAATATTTTTTCTTAGTGAATTTTAGAGGCTTAGTGGTTTTAAAATTTATATAAAACCCCGCCCGTCATGGGCTCCGGCACACCGGTTGTGGTTGGCAAGCTAAGGGGCAAGCCCAGCAATGACCGCACGGCAAGATATGCGAACCCCTCGGCCTCTGTCGCATCGCCGTTACAGCCAATCTCTTCGATGGAGCGCACAGGGCACGGCATTAAATCGGCCAGCCTGTTCATAAGCGCAACATTGCGCCGCCCACCGCCACTGACAAGGACAATCTCAGGCGGCACGGGCATAATATCGAGCCCCTTGGCAATGGTTTGCGCGGTAAATTCCAGCAGCGTCGCCAAGCCGTCTCTGGTAAAAAGCAGCTCCGCCGCACTGACATCCCATTCATCGCGATCCAAAGATTTAGGTGCAGGCTTTTTGAAATAAGAATGGTTGAGCCACATCTCTACCAGATCCATATCCACCTCCCCGCTTGCGGCCATTTCCCCGTCTTCGTCGAATTTTTTATCGCTGCGCGCCGCAATAAAATCATCCATCAGCGCATTGCCCGGCCCGCAATCAAAGGCGAGAATATCATCATCGCTTTTGCCGACAAACGTGAAGTTGCTGACGCCGCCAATATTTAGAAACGCTGCGTTTTGTATGTTTTTATTTTTCGCTATAGCCGCGTGATAGAGCGGTAAAAACGGCGCGCCTTGACCGCCCGCTTCCATGTCTGCGCTGCGGAAATCATTCACCACATCAATACCCGTTTGGGCGGCCAATAATGCGCCATCGCCAATTTGCCATGTGAAATTTACCGCCGGATCATGCGCAAGCGTTTGGCCGTGAAAGCCGATCAAATCCGCCGCGCCCAATTCACTCGCCAGCGCAGCATGAAACAATGTCATGTCTTTTTCGATGCCCTCGATCTCCGGCGTTAACATGCGCGCGCCCAGATATTCACGCAGGCGCCCGCGCAATTCATCGGGGTAAGACTTGCTCACAAAATCAAGGTGCCGCAAAACATCATGCCCGTCGGTTTCAATCAGCGCCGCATCCACACCATCCAAAGATGTTCCCGACATCAGGCCAATCGCCCTATAAATTTTGTTTTCCTTCATGACTTGATGAAACCACGAATAAACGCGAATGCACACGAATTTTTTATTTTTATCGCAGAGTCGCAGAGAGCGCAGAGTAGAAAAATTTATTTTAAAAACTTTGTCTAAGCTTTGTGCCCTTTGTGGTTTAAAAATTATTCGTGTTTATTTACGTTCATTTGTGGTTAAAAGAAATATGACATCTTATAAATCCCAATTCCTGAATATTCTAGAGCAACGCGGTTTCATTCACCAGTGCAGTGATTTTGATGCGCTGGATACGAAATTGTGCGAGAGCACGCCCGATAATCCCGCGAGCGCCTATATCGGTTTTGATGCCACAGCGAAATCCCTGCATATCGGGAATTTGACCGGCATTATGATGCTCTATTGGTTCCAGCAATGCGGGCATAAGCCCATCACATTGATGGGCGGCGGCACGAGTAAAATCGGTGATCCGTCCTTTAAGGACGAGCAGCGCAAATTGCTGGATGATGATGCGATAAATGAAAATATAGCCAATATCGAGCGCACATGTTTCGCGCAATTTCTGAGTTACGGTGATGGGCCGTCAGATGCCCTGATGGTGAATAATAATGACTGGCTGGACGGGCTGAAATATCTGGAATTTCTGCGTGATTACGGCCGTTATTTCACCGTGAACCGGATGCTGGGTTTTGATAGCGTTAAAACACGGCTGGAGCGTGAAAGCCCGCTTTCACTTCTGGAGTTCAATTATATGGTTATGCAGGGTTACGACTTTTTGGAGCTGCATCGGCGCCACGGCACAGTCCTGCAAATGGGTGGCTCGGATCAGTGGGGCAATATTATTAACGGCGTTGATCTGGGCCATAAATCCGATCAGGCGAAATTATTTGCCCTCACCGCGCCATTGCTCACCACGCCCGATGGCAAGAAAATGGGCAAGACGGAAAGCGGCGCCGTATGGCTGAATGCGGAAATGCTGAGCCCTTATGATTATTACCAATATTGGCGCAATGTCGATGACGCGATGGTTGGCACATTGCTGCGCCGTTTTACGGTTTTGCCGCTGGATGAGATTGCAAAGCTGGAGGCACTAGAGGGCGCGGAGATTAACGAAGCCAAAAAGGTGCTGGCATTTGAAGCCACGAAATTATGCCACGGCGGGGATGCAGCCAAAGATGCCGAAACCACCGCCCAACAAGTCTTCGAGCAAGGCAGCGTCGGCGAGGATTTGCCGCGCATCACGATCGATAATGCGCGCCTGTCAGGGGGAATTTCCGTACTTGATCTATTTGTCGAGACAGCGCTCGTTGCCTCTAAAGGCGAAGCCAAGCGCCTGATCAAGGGCGGCGGCGCGCGCGTCAATGACGAGCAAATCAGCGATCAGGATTTCACCGTGTCCAACACCCACCTCACCGATGCGGGGTATATCAAGCTCTCGGCGGGAAAGAAAAAACACGCGCTGGTTGACGCGTCTTAATTCTCGAAAAGAATACGGCGCAAAATACCCGGCGTTAGGACGGAGAGCGGATTAACCGATACGTCCGGCTCTTTTGCTTCGCCCTGCACCGTATAAGTCGCGGCAAAAATGCTGTCGGTGCCGCCGGAGAGAATTTGCCCGACAATGGGAATGCTGCTCACGACTTTATTGATGCCCGATAGCGGAACAATCGTGCCCGATACGTCAATCGTGCTGTCGCGGTTATCGAACGTGCCTTTGAATGTCAGCCCCAGCGCATTGCCCGATGTGCGCCCGTCACTAAGGACCAGCACCCCGCCCGAGGGGCTGTAAAGCCAGTCAAAATCAGACTCAAGCTTTGAAAAAGCAATCCCGTCATTACGCAGCAAACCCGACAAATTATTTTGCGATGCGGAGCCGAGCAAGCGCGCAAGAACGGGGGCATTTACAACTTTGAAATTACTAATCTCGGCCACGCCCACAAGGTTCTTGTCAAAAAATCCGCCGACAGGCTCGCCATAAACGATTAGCTTGCCGCCGCGAATATCCTCGTAAAGGCCAAATATCCGCAAGGCTGCGCCCGCATCATCGGCCTCGAGATGGAAGGTTTGCGCTCCCTGCTCATTGGGTTTATAGCGCAAATAAACCGCGCCTTGGCCGGCGCGCCCGTCAAATTCCAGCTGGTTGAAACTGCCGCGCGCATCAATATCCGCATATATTTTCCCCGCCGAAATATGCGCGTTTTCGCTGGTGAACATTTTATCCGCCGTTATAAACAACTCTAAAGGCGGCGCATCATAAGGCTCCTCGTCTTTTTCGGCGCCCAAGATAGGCTGCAAATCAAAGGCAGCTCCCTTGATCACAATTTTGGTAAGCTTGGTGGCTGGATTAATTTCAAAATCCAGAACGCCGTTACTGCGCCCCACTGTAAAGCTCTCAATATTGCCGCGCGTCAGGACAGAGTCGCCCTCGAACTTTAAAAGACCGCCATCAATCTGGAGGTCTTGTGATGATACGCTCAGCCCGCGAAGCTCGGTCAGATTTTCATCTTCGAGCATGGCTGTAGCGCGGGCAAAACCGCGCACACCTGCGGGTTTTTCAAAGCCCATCGCCTCGATAAAAACCCGCGCTTTATTGAGATCCATATCAATCTGCGCCTCGGCCAACCCGCCCGCTTTTTCGAGATAAACAAGGCTGAGCGGTACGCTGCCTTCAAGGAAATCAGACAGGTCGATATTGAGCTTGCGGCGCAAATTCGGATCAGCATCAAGGCGCGCATCCACCCGCATTTGATAAGGCTTTCCTACGCTCTCGAGATAGGTCATCCATGTTAAATCAACCGGCCGCCCGTCAAGCAGCCCCGCGCCTTTTAATTGCGCGCGCTCATTATTCACCGATAGCGTAAATGGCCCGCCGGTAAGGGGCATGTCGGCAACAACGCCGGGTAGGAACGCATTTTCAATCGTGCCGCCAAGATCAATTTTTATATCTTCAACGCGCAAGGAACTGGTAGCGGGGAATTGCAGCCCCAGCGTCAGGCTGGCATTACCTTTCACCTGATCCAGAATATCCGCGAATTTGTGCTGAACGGCGATCGGCTCGCGCGTAATATACTCCAAACCGCCAGAGACGGGGCCGCTTAATGTTGCATCCAGCGCCGCCTTGGCGCCGCCATCTTCCATGATATTGGTAATAGATAAATCGGCGCTATTAATGGCCAGCGTGCCGAGCGTGCCCGCATCCAATGAAATCTCCAATATTTCCGCGCCATAATCAAAGGAGCCTTTGCCGCGCCCTGCGGTAATCGGCGTCATGGGGTTGCGGTAATCAATCTTCATATCCTGAAAATCAAAGGTGATTTTGGCATCACCGAAATTAAATTGCCGTGCTTCCTCCTCTTGCGTAATTGAAAAACCAAGCGCCGCGCCGAGACCCGTAAATGTCCCCTCCGAGAGGTTATGCACCACCCACTCATAAGCATTTTCCTCGCGGAAGTTTTGCGGCCACAGCGCATCTATTTTGTCCTGCGGGGCCATGGGGAAGGTAATTTTAATCGTGCCGGGCACCAATGATTTATCGGCGATATTAACGCCGCCGCCTATTGTCACGGGCAAATCATTGAGCGTTAAAGATGTGTCTTTGAACGCCAGACTTGAATCCTTATCGCTGTAAATAACGTTCAAGTTTAAATCTTCAAAACTGAGCGCCGCCGCATAATAATCAGGCAATGTAATTTCACCTTTTTCAGATGTCAGCGCAAAATGCAGCTCGATATCGCTTAAAGCCGCCCCGCTACGCAGAGAAAACTCAACATCGGCCTTAAAGTCCGGCGTCACTGTTTGCGCGCTGTCTTTCAAGAGCAACCCCAGCAGAGAACTATCCAGATTACGCGCCGCCGCGCCAGCCGATAAAGAGGCATCCGCGCCATTATATTCGGCCTTAATCAAAAAGCGGGCATCATCTTGAAACTGGCTACCCAGCGCCAAACCACCGGCAAGGGCCAGCGTGTTGCCTTCGGCGCGCAGCACGGCATCAAAATCGGGAAATTGCCATGAAGCGCTATTCATATAATCTTCAACCACCAAAGAGGCATTTTCAATTTCCAGCACCTCGAATTGCGCCAACAACGGATAGGCGGTTTTGTTGGAGGTCAGACCATCCAAACCTTCGATGATTTGTAAACGCAGCGCCTCCATATCCGAAGCGGTCTTCTCGGGTGGAAGATCAACATATCCGCCTTGATTATCCGGAGCGCGCGTAATTTCTGCAAAGCCAAAATCCAAGCGCCCCGATGCCGTGCGCGCAATGTGCAGGCTCGGACTACGCAGTACGACGGCCTTGGGCGCAATCTTGCCGATCAATAATTTACGCTTGGACAGCGCCAGCGCCAATTCCTTCACCTGCAAAATCGGGCGCCCATCGGCGGCCTCAACATCAACCTGCTTTAGCCCCAAAAATAACGGGCCGCGCAAATCGGGCCAATGCAACATAGCGCCTGCGAGGGAGGTGCGCTGCGCCGCGCCCTCCTCATTGAGCGCGGTTTCGATATAATCCTTGGCAAAACTGATATCCAGCGGGCCGCTTGATATGCGCCAAACAATCCCGCCAATAATGAAAAGCGCAAGGAAAAGCACCACCGCCAGAACTTCATACAGCGCCAGTGCGCGCTTGAGCGGCCCGCGCGGCGCATATACGGCGTCACGCTTGGGGGCTTTAGGCTGTTCGGAAGGGGGCTGCTTATCTTGCATGGCTACAGATTACCAAAAGCAATGGGCGCTTGCCAGACAGGAATGATGCTTGACTTCATTTTTTCTGCGTCCATCTTAGTAGGCATCACAATAAACAGCAAAAGGATCAATCATGACAGATTTACAAATTGGCGATAACGCACCGGATTTCACGCTTCCAGCCGATGGTGGTAAAGAGATTAGCCTGTCCGGTTATAAGGGGCAAAAGCTGGTTCTTTATTTCTACCCCAAAGATGACACGCCGGGCTGCACCACGGAATCCTGCTCGTTTCGTGATCATAAGCCGGATTTTGAAAATCTGGATGTGGCTATTCTTGGCGCATCAAAATGTTCGGTCGCCAAGCATGATAAATTCGTTGCAAAATATGATTTGAACTTTCCTGTGCTGAGTGATGAAGACGACGATCTATGCGAGCGTTACGGCGTATGGAAAGAAAAATCCATGTATGGCAAAAAATATATGGGCATTGAACGCTCGACATTTTTGATTGATGAAAATGGTAAAATTGCCGCGATTTGGCGTAAGGTCAAAGTGCCCGGCCATGTCGAAGCGGTGCGCGCCGCCATTGATGATTTAGCGCAAGCGGCCTAATCCAAACCCGTTGCGGGCGCAGCAGGAGCGGGGCCTTGAGGCTGCGTAGGATGCGTAGGATGCGCGCGATGCAGGTCGTACATTTTAGCTTTGTCGATATAATAATATGGCAGGCCTAATGGCGTGTTTTCACCCCTTGCCACTTGAACAATATCTTGATAGGCGCCTAATTTTTTTCTTAATTTTGATTTTAATTCCTTCAGGCTGTCACTAGGTGTTTGATCTAACCCAAAAGCGGCATAACCTGGCGCTTCTCCATTTGCGCTTATTAAGCAATGTAATATTTTTTGCTCGGTGGTTGTTAATGGCGTAATTTTATTATCAATTAAAAGTGCGGGCACTGTCGCATGAAAGACAAGCCCACCGGAAATCAGCATATCTGCGCCTTCATGGTTCATAATGCCATAAACGCCATCAGAGTGCGTTTCCACTTTTTCTCTTTTTCCTTGTAAAAATACCGCCGCCGCCGCCTTGAAATTAGAATATTGCGAAAGCATAACCGTGTTATTGGGCACCTCTTGTTCTTTACCTAATAAATTTAACGACCCCAAATCAGTTTTTCTTAGTGTTGTGAGACGGACCCCTAAATCACGTATAGGGTTTTCGAGATTCTCTTTGCTACCCAGCACATAATTCACGCAGTCTTGTGGAGATACAGGTTGCTCTAATCGCATGGCAAGATATTCCAAAACCCGAAATGCATCGCCCTCAAGCGGCACTTTACGGCCATCGGGATATAAGAACTCTCGCCGCGTACGGTCTAATATTAAATCACCCACCGGAATTTTTAGGCGCGCATCGCCGTGAAACGCGCCACTCAGCCGCGCAAGCGTTGCCGGAAAGCGCTGCATGCTGGGGCCGGATTTCATGTCCAAGACGGCAGATACTCCCGGAAGCTTAAATGCATCGGCAAATACGCTGCGTAAATTCGGGAATTGGCCGTTGGTTAAAAACAGGATTGGCAGTTTCTTTTTAATTTCACGGGCGGTTTCGGCAAGCTGTTGCAAATCGGGATCATTCGGATCGACCATAATAATAGCGACATCAAGATAGGACATATCATCAATGTCCCCGCCAATCTCTTCCGCAGAGCCGGGTTCAACCGGGATAAATTGCTGATTAATACCATTGCCATGTGAACGGAAAAGCTTTTGCAGCCCTTCTACGCTCTTAATGCGCCTTGGATCATGCAGATATATATTCATAAAAAACGCCCTGATATTATCAGGACGTTTTATAGAAAACAATAAATTATGTCAATCTTTTTACGCGGCTTGCATTTCCTTGATCGCAACGTCTTTGCCTGCACCGGCCACATTCAAATGGTCATGCATATTGCTGCTCAACGTATCCATATGGCCATGGAAGAAATGGTTGGCCCCGTCCATCACGCGGTAATCAATTTTGATACCTTTTTGGATATGCAGTTTTTCAATCAAATTGGCGACAGATTCTTCCTCGACCACATCATCGCGCGTACCTTGTAAAATAAGGCCCGATGTCGGGCATGGTGCCAGAAAACTGAAATCATAAAGATTGGCGGGCGGCGCCACAGAGATAAACCCATGAATTTCAGGGCGACGCATCAGGAGCTGCATACCGATCCAAGAGCCGAAAGCAAAACCGCCAACCCACACATAAGGCGCGTTTTTGTTAATTTCCTGCATCCAATCCAGCGCAGAAGCCGCATCGCTAAGCTCGCCCTCGCCTTTATCGAACACGCCCTGAGAACGGCCAACACCGCGGAAATTAAACCGCAATGTAGAAAATCCGCGCTCGACGAAATTCTGGAACATTGTGTATGCAATTTTATTATTCATCGTCCCGCCATGTTCGGGACTGGGGTGAAGAACAAGCGCGAGAGGCGCATTTTTGATCTTGGAGTGGGAATAACGACCTTCTAAACGGCCGCATGGACCGTTGAAAATGACTTCTGGCATGTAGTCTCCTTAATATCCCTGATTATCAGGGCGTTTTTTATTATTGGCCTTATTATCTTCGGAGGCAGGATTTAACCTAACTCTGATACTTGGCTCAAGTTTTAGGGGGCTGCGCGGGAAAAGTCCAGAAAATTTTTATAAGCCCTTGTAATTGCTGTGGATAATGATTTATGGCCCTAGGAGTAATATTGCTTTAAGTGCCCTGAATCATGCTTTTTGGGCAAAATTATTGATTTTCACCCCTGAAACGCTCTATATAGGCGCTGTGATGAAAACGCCCGTCTACCTTGATTATAACGCCTGTGCGCCGCCGCGCCCCGAAGTTGTCGCCGCGATGACCGCGATGATGGGCGCCGCGCATAATGCCTCCTCGGTGCATACGCTGGGCCGCGCTGCACGGGCGGGCGTTGAAAATGCGCGCGAAAAAATAGCGGCTCTGGCCTGCGCGCCCGTCGGACAAGTGGTTTTTAATAGCGGCGCGACCGAGGGCAATAATACCGTCTTGCGGCACTGCATGGATAATTTCCCCGATGAGCGGATTTTAGTCTCGGCGATCGAGCATCCTTCGGTGATTGATTGCGCGCCGAGAGCGGCGCATATTCCGGTGACGCCCGAGGGCCTTATTGATCTTGCCGCGCTGGAGGGCTTACTGGCCGGTGGCACAAAAACCTGCCTTGTCAGTGTCATGTATGTGAATAATGAAACGGGCGTGATCCAGCCCATGGCCGAGATCGTGAAGCTGGCGCGCAAATATGGAGCAATGATCCATTGTGACGCAGTGCAGGCGGCGGGGCGCATAGCGATTGATATGCCCGCGCTGGGTGTAGATTTTTTGACCATCTCCGCACATAAAATCGGCGGGCCGTTAGGTGTGGGGGCGCTGGTGCTGGGTTCATGCGGGCAAACCCCTATCTTGCTGCATGGCGGCGGACAGGAGAAAAAAGCCCGCGCCGGTACAGAGAACACGCCGGGCATTGTCGGGTTTGGCGTAGCGGCGGAATTGGCTTTGGCCGAATTACCTCAATATCAAGAACGATTACATCAGTTCCGCGCTCCTCTAGAAATTGAATTATATAAAATTGATACTAGAACGGTTATCTATGGCAGTGATGCGCCCAGAGTGGCCAACACAACGCTCTTCGCCCTGCCCGGCCAGACATCGGAAAGCCTGCTGATGGCGCTGGATATGGACGGCATAGCGGTTTCGAACGGCTCTGCCTGCTCCAGCGGCAGCGTCCAACCCAGCCACGTGTTAATCGCAATGAAGGCGGGCGAGAATGCCGCGCGCGGCGCATTACGTGTTTCGATGGGGTGGAATACATCACAATCCGACCTTGATGCCTTCCTTGAAAGCTGGCACAAGATTGTCCAGCGTTTGGAGCAAAAGAAAGCAGTTTGATGGTACAAGTCATCTTTCATCATAAAAATGGCGATATGCAAGAGATTGACGCGCCGGAGAATTTCTCGCTCATGCAAGCCGCCAAGCAGCATAATGTTGATGGCATTGAAGGGGTTTGCGGCGGCTGTATGGCCTGCGCGACCTGCCATGTCATTGTCGCCCCCGCATGGGAGGAGCGCGTGATCGCGCAAGATAATGAAAAATCCGACGAGGAAGAAGATACGCTCGATACGGCCTTTCATGTCGAGGACACATCGCGCCTTGCTTGCCAGATTAAATTAACGCCTGCTCTGGATGGACTGGAGGTTGCCCTTCCCGGCGCGGAGCCAATATGGAGGAAGAGCGCATGATACGCCATATTGTAATGTTCAGCGCCAAGCATAAGGATGATTTGGACGCCATCCACGAGGGGCTTATGAACCTCACCCGCATTCCGGGCGATTTCACAATCGAGATTGCCTATAACGAAAAAGCGGATCAAATCGGAAATGATTGCGACATTGTCGTTTATGGCGAATTTCCTGATATAGCCACATTGCTGGAATACAAGAAACATCCGCTATACGAAAAATCCACATCCATCGTCCGCCCAATGCGCGAAATCCGCATGGCAGCGGATGTGATCGCGCAAAAGTAAGGGCTGCTATTAATCCAGATCAGGAACAGGAAATGCCGGCTTTGTTCGGGCTGTCTCAAAATTAAGCGCTCTTTCCACTGCCTCTTCGGGTGTATTCGCCATAGTGAATGTATTGCGGATTGTCGGCTCCACAAATTTACGCTCAACCTTGTCCTTTAACCAATCAACCAACGGCTGCCAATATTTATTGCGGTTCAATAAAATAACAGGCTTCATTTTTTCGATCTGACCAATACTCAAGCAGACATAATTATACCGTATAGCATCCAAAATTTCATCGAGCGTACCCAAACCGCCAGGAAGCGCAATCATTGCATCCGAATGATGCGTCATGATGCGCTTACGGTCATAAATATCATCACATAAAATTTCTTGCCGCTTACTTGGGTAATTCTCATGTTCGGCAAAAACGCGCATACTGACAGGGATAACGCCGCCACTAATTTCTAGATTGCTTATTCCTTTAGAATATCCATCAAGAACAGCCCCCATAGAGCCTTGACGGCCACCGCCATACATTAATTTTGCACCACATTTCTGAATACGGGCCCCAACCTCGAAAGCATCTTTAGCGTAAATAGGCTCTATGCCTTTGCTGGAACCTGTGAAAACAGTAATTCGCCTGCGGCGATCGGGTAATTCTTCCTCGTCTAACAAACGCTTATATGTTTGTAGGCCCAATGCGCCATGATCTTTACTATCAAGATCATGTATGGTGCCATCAGCATTCATAACACTATCCAAATTGGCTATGGGCTTGATGCTGTCAAGCTGCTGAACCTCCAGCCCTTTTAGCATTTTTAACGCCTCCTGCGCATCTTGCGCCTTTGTAAAGAGGCCAAATGCCTGAGAACGGCAAAATCCTTGCTCAATCATATGCTTAATCAAATCATCGAAACCGGAAAAGGCATTATCCTTATTAACCAAAATTACCGGTATTAGTTGGCGCTCCCCTTTTGGCTTATAACCTTCCATATAATTATAAACGAGCGCATCTGTCAGCTTGTCAATCACACTAATGCCACCTGGCATAACAAGAACGGCCTGCGACTGCGCAAAAATAATTTGCTTTTGGGTAATCGCATCTTTTGGGTCTGTATCGGGCTGCTTGTATGGGTTAGGCGAACAAAAGCCTGCGCCATACTCCCATTCCCGCCGCACAATTTTCATCAACCCCTTAGAGGCTCCCCAATGAATGAGCAGCCGCCCATCGCGCGCAAGGCCTTGCCCCAAAGCCATGGCCTCGCCTTGAAAAGCGGCACCACCTTTTTCGTGCGAGCCTTTATGCGAACTCGCAATCACGCCAACATTGTGCATGGGCGTGACCGTACTCACAGGCACAGAAATCTCCGTATCAGAAGCCCATACCTGCCCGGCAGCTTCGCGCCATGCTCTTATATACCCGCTCGGCTCCGCGATTGGCCTATCTTCAGCTTTTACTTTTGTATTCATAAAATCATTTTCGTATATAGTTAAGACACACCTGATATACATTGGACATAACAAAAAACGCAAGCATTTAATGTGTAATTACCAAAAGATTGCTTTTTTGCCGTAACCGCCCTATATTCTGCGGCGTTATGAATAGCTTGGGCATAGATAAAAAACCGGAAGATACGCGCGTGGTGGTGGCCATGTCGGGCGGGGTGGACAGCTCTGTCGCGGCGGCACTGCTGCATGAGGAAGGCTATGACGTGGTTGGCGTCACGCTGCAGCTTTATGATGATGCCAAGGCTAGAGCGGGAGCGACCCCTGCCAGCAAGACCTGCTGCGCGGGGCAAGATATCCATGATGCGCGCCGCGTGGCCGAGGCGCGGGGCTTCCCGCATTACGTGCTGAATTACGAAACCAATTTCCGCGACTCCGTCATTGATGATTTTGCCGATAGCTATATGCGCGGTGAAACGCCCATTCCGTGCGTGCGCTGTAATCAAAGCGTGAAATTCCGCGACTTGCTGAAAGTTGCCAATGATCTGGGCGCCGATTGCATGGCCACAGGGCATTATATTAAGCGCGTGGTGAATGGTGACGCATCCGAGCTGCACCGTGCGCATGATCACGGCAAAGATCAGAGCTATTTCCTCTTCGCCACCACGCAGGAGCAGCTGAATTATCTTCGCTTTCCGCTTGGCGGGTGGGATAAATCCATCACGCGCGATCATGCAAACCGTTTAGGGCTTCTCACCGCCGACAAACCTGACAGTCAGGATATTTGCTTTGTGCCCGATGGGGATTACGCAAAAATTGTGAAGAAAATCCGCCCCGAAGCCGAAAATCCCGGCGAGATTGTACATCTTGATGGGCGGGTGGTTGGCCAACATGAGGGCATTATTCATTATACGATCGGCCAGCGCCGTGGCCTTGGCATTGGCGGCGGCGTGAGCGAGAATAACGAGCCATTATATGTGATCGCCATTGATGCGGCTGCGAATAAAGTCATTGTCGGCCCGAAAGAGGCGCTGGCGCGCAGTATTATCGAACTGAAAGACTGTAACTGGCTGGTAGATATCCCCGAAGGCGGAGTCGCGGTCACCGTGAAATTCCGCTCGATTATGCGGCCCGTGCCGGCCACCGTGAAGATGGGCGACGCGCAGCCGGAGATCCATCTGGACAAGCCCGATTACGGCATCTCCCCCGGTCAGGCCGCTGTATGCTACGATGGCGACCGCGTCCTTGGCGGCGGCTGGATTACAGGCAGCCGGTAAGCGATGATCAGGTTTGTTCTTCCGCTGATTTTGATATGTTTGGCATTTCCTTTAAAGGCATGCTCCGCGCCTGATGCAGGGCGATTATTGGAAGAATATTTGTGGCAAAAGCGTTTAGTTCTGGTGTTTGCCCCGGCCGCGGACGATGCGCATCTCAAAGCGCAAAACGATATTTTGGCAGGCTCACCGGATGAACTGAAAGAGCGCGACATTGTGATTTGGCGCTTTATTCACCAGACCAGCGTTCAAAAAGATAAAAAATATATGCCGCATCTTAGCACCGATCCGTTTTACAAAGAATTCGGCGTACGGCGCGATGAGTTTCGCGTGCTGCTAATCGGCAAAGATGGTGACATTAAATTTGAAGCAAATGAACCGGCCACAGTGCAAACCCTGTTCGGGCTTATTGATGCGATGCCCATGCGCCAGCGCGAGATGCGCGCAGAAGAATAAATGAAGCTCATAAAACGAACTTGACAAAAAGACGGGGAATCCGTCATATAGCAACTCTTCGATTGATGGCGGAGTAGCTCAGCCGGTTAGAGCAGTGGAATCATAATCCATGTGTCGGGGGTTCAAGTCCCTCCTCCGCTACCATCTCTCATTTTTTCCATTTATTTTCGGTCACTTTGCGGTGGGTTTCTTCGGTGTAGCCGAGAGGGGCAAGCTGAAATTTATAATCCTGACTATCTCGTCTTATCATGACACGACATATACTACTTCCGCTATCCTTGGCGCGCGGCGAAACAGCCAGCATTCTGGATATTTTCTCATAGGTGTAAAGATAGGGGGCGGTGTAGAAAACCGTGCGCGTAATATAAAAATAGCCCGCTTTAAAAATAAGGGATCATATCTTCGTAATTATCTGTAATCGCATGGGCGCCTACTTGTTTCATCGCCTCAATGCGGCTTTCGTGGCCCGCCAGACCTTCTATAATAAAGCCGATCGCGCATGTATTCGCCGCACGCGCCGCTTCGATATCTGTTACATTGTCGCCGAAATAAACGCTTTGCTCTGCTGCTGCGCCAAGCCTGCCCATGGCTTTTATAATCACATCGGGGGCGGGTTTTTTATTGAGACCGTCAGAGGTGACAACGATATCAAATAAGGCGCTAATGCCCATATTTTCCATGTCGGGAATAAGCTTCGCTTCTTTTTTATTTGTGGCTAATGCTGTCCTCTCGCCCAAATGACCAAGCAACGCCTCAAGCCCGCGCGCCATGCTGGCAGGCTTGTCACGAAATAATGTTTGTCTTTGCGCGGTTCTGGTCTCGTTAAACGCATCCAAAAAATCATCGGCGCTGAACCCTTTTGCGCGGGCAATAATTTTGAGTTTTTCGCTGCCGCTATGGCCCGCCAAATCGCGCATATAGGCAAGGGTAAGATCGCCGGCCAGCCCCGCTTGTCTCAGGACATCATTAAGTAGCGCACGGTCAAACGCGGCAAACACAGCTTCCGTATCGACAATGCCATTGTCGAAATCAAAAATGCCGTAGCGCATTTGATTTTGCTGTATATCTTCAAAAATCAGGATCGTCATATCATCCTCATAAATGACATTCAGTGTGGTGGCTAGATATTTTTATGGCTCGGGAGCGGCTGGAGGGGCTGAACCAGACTTTGGGTCAGGCGCAGGGCGCATTGCCAATTTCACTTGTTCCAAAAACGCCCTGAAACCGTCATCAGTTTGATAAATATAGCGTTCATAGTCTGCGGCATCCTTTTGAAAATCCGGATGTTTTTCTACAATCTCCGGTAAAAAACCAATCATGCGGAGAACATCGTGTTCACAGGATTGCTGCATTTGGTCAATAACATCCAGGTTGGCCTCCGCAAGCTCTCCATCTTTATAAGCAAACGCGACCTGCGGGGCATTTTGATTGTCTGGGTTATACCTGTATGTGAATGTGCCTGCCGCCTCTATCAAGGGGCGTATCATATTGAGGGCGCCTTTATTATCTTCCGGGTTGCCCACTCTTTTGGTAAGAAGTTCTAAATAGCTGGCTTTTCTGGGGCGGGTTTCAACGCGCGAGCGCGACATATCCCACGGGGCATAAGTGCCCTCAATTTCAATATTTTCTTTTTTGTATCCCGCACCTTTGAAAGCCTTGATCATTTTCAAACTGCCGGGGCTAGAGCTGGTTGTGTCGATAATCAAATTGAATCCGTCTGCCGCTGCGCGGTTGAGAATTTCAGAACGTATATGCTGTGACAGCGCCCTATATTTTGTCCAGATACCCTCGATGGCTTGATATTCCTCCGGCTCCAAAGCATCAAAATCAATATGGCCATGCTCGTCAAAATCATTGCCCAATATCTCCTTCATTTCTTTTACAAATTCGGGAATGGCATAGATAGCGCCGGTTTCATCATAAGAAACATAAACGGTTTTTGATTGCACGGTACGATTAAGCGCAAAATAATCCTCGGCCGCATTGTAAGATTTTCCTGATCCCGGTGCGCCCAGCAAAATTTTGACCTGCGCCTCGTCTCTATTGGGCGGGGGGCTTTTGGGGGAGATTTTGCCATTGATTTCATCAACAAAAAAGCTATCTACAATGTCGCTAATTTTGTTGGGCGGATATTTCTTACGATCAACAACGGGAGCACCTTCGGCAGGAAATAAATTTTCAATATTTGTCATGGGGAAATATTAACGCAGGTAATTTATTATGTCAATGTAATTGCCGTGCGCCGCGCCAAGTTTTTAAACTCTACCCATAACGCTATTTTATGGGGCCAACTCTAATTCAAAACCTTTCTAAGCACATCACGAGATAGCCTCGCGGTCATATGTTTCCATTAAGCGTCCTGAGCGGTTGCATTCATGATCTATTTATAACATTGTGCCCCCATGTCTGATCTTCCTTACAAAACAACCAGCGATAAATTTTTCTATTGGGTTTTGCGCCCGGGCGATTGGATTTGCGATTTATTTAAGGTCAAGGAAACTTATGAGAGCCGCTTTTTGCTGCGTCTTTTTATAAATCTGGCGATCTATGCAAAAATATTTGGCGGTCTGGCTTTTTATTTCTCGGATAAACTATAAAGACACTCTCCCATATAATATCGCTTACCTCATCCCCGCACAGATAGTTTGGCATAACAATTGCAAGGTTTATTCCCGAGATAAAACAAACAGGGGAATAAGCATATGCGAAATAATGTAAATATCGATCAAATCTCTGATTATCAGATGGCGGCCTTGGCCGAGCAGCTTAATAATATCGAGCCCGGCAGTGGCGCGCCCGTGAGCGCAAATATACTGGAGGCAGGGCTGGCAAACATAAGCGAGCTACCCTTTAGCGTTGATCCGCTGCTGGTGGCTGTGCCGATTGTGCTGGCCTTGGGCATCTCGGCATTCATGCTGCTCAAGCTAAAAGATTTTACCCTGTAGAGCTGACCCCTCTACGCCCCGACCGCCTGTCCGCCCTATAATAGCAAGGGCCACAATACCCCCTAAGGCAGGCAAATTTAACCGGTATATTGCAAAATATGCCGGTTTTTTTGTACCTAAAGCTCCCCAATTTTACCCCCGTGTTTGGCATAATAATTGCAGCAAAAAGGACGTATGTTGACATATTGTATTAAAAAATTATTAACACGGGAAAGGTAAAAAGGAATGGTAATGGATGTGCAAATAGAGATAGTGACAGAAGAAACATTCGAAGATTTAATCTTGGCGGAATTGACGCAGCCAATTGAAAATCCCTTACTCGTTAACGAAGATCAGGACATCGATAACATCATTGAGCAGGTGACGCAGATTGAACCTGCCGCCGGTGATACGCCGAGCGCTATTGGTTCAGTATCGCAAAGCTCCGGTTTTGGATTTCAAAGCACGATTTCCAGTGACGTTGATGTTTTTGACCTGTTAGGCGCACAAGGCGGCCTGCTTGGGACAATTCTTAACTTTGACATTAATATTACAACATTTCTAACGCAGCCTGTTTTGCTGCCGGTGACACCGCTAACTGTGGTTGCCGGGCCGGTTATTGAACCTCCTGTGGAACCTCCTGTGGAGCCACCCGTCGCGCCATCCGTACCCGTTGATCCGATGCAGGTTCTGGTCAGCAATGCGACAAACAGCCAGCGCTACATTAATAATAATGACAGTTATGAACTACCTGTCGGTAAGCTTAATAGAAAACAAAAAATTACCGGCGAAGATATGGATATTAACGACGTATCTGATAGCGCCTCGCTACATTATAAATTCAAGGGCGATGATAAATTCATCGCGACATTAAAATCCGGTTGGAACAGCCTGAAAAACATCACCGTTGATTATGATGATGCCGCGCAAATCACGATTAAAAACTTCGTGCATGCGGACGTATCATTGGGCGGCAGCGATGATTCCCGTGTGATTATTCGTGATGCGAAACGCGGTTTCATTGAAACAGGCGATGGTGATGATGTTGTGAATATACGCGCGCTGACCAATGAGGCCGGTTGGTCAAACGAATTTAATGTTGATACCAATGACGGCAATGATCGCATCACATTGCGCGGCGATAAGGGCAACACACAAATCGATATTGATGCGGGCGCGGGCAATGACATTGTACGCGTTCTTGGTGATTATGCTTGGTCTGAAACCCAGCTCGGCGCGGGTAATGATAAATTTACCGGCGGCAAATACAAAGATACAGTCTCCGGCGATGAGGGCAATGACCACATTAACACCAAAGATGAAAATGACGTTATTTTCGGCGGCGGTGGCGATGATATTATCAATGGCGGCAAGGGCGGTGCTTCCTCTGTTGCACTTGATGATCTTCTGGCGCAGCAAGGCCAGCTCAGCATTGATTATGGCGGGAATGACATTCGCCTTACCACAATGGGAACGCAAGATGGCGGGCAGGTTCTGCGCTTTCGCAATGGCTCGGATGAGGCGTTGGAGGTACAATTCAGCGCTGCCGGGCGTGATTATGATGAGACGTTTACCGTAGCGGCCAATTCCGAATTTTTCCTGCAAGCGCCTTACGAATCTGCCACCTATATCGCGCGCGATTCAAACGGCCAGCAGCACACCAAAGCCAGCAACCCCAATGATTTTAATTATGATCTGCAAATTGAAAGCACTGTGAATGCCGATATTATTGTGCTGCGCGGTTCGCTGGATGAATATGTGATTACCCGTAAAGGCGGTAAATACACGATTGAAGATACAGTTGATGGCCGCGATGGCGTCGATGTCGTGAAAGGCGTTGAAGGTATTCTCTTCGGTCTAGAAGATTTATATGACTCTCTTGTACAAAGCGGCGAGCTTGCGACGCTGGAAAGCAGCTTTGATCTGGGCGCGGATGGTGAACTGGATCTGTCTGATTTGCTGGAGCAATATGATCCGCTGCAAGATGCTATTAATGATTTCGTAGATAGCCCTGCGGCGCATGTTGCGCCTGCGGGCGGTCAACCAAATGGCGTCGAGTTCGCCGTTTACACAATCGCCAGCGCCGAAGAGTACAGCGATAATAACATTGTTATTTAATCGCTGCGATAGGCTTTGCCCTGTGCAATTTTAGCATCAAGCTGCTTTTGCCAATGATCGCGCATATCGCGAAGGCTTAAATTTACGCAGCATGCGATTTTCACCCGCTTCCCGTCCGCAAAACTAGAGAGCGACATATATTCATGCACGGTTTTCAGGCCGTTCTTATTGTGGAAATGCATGGTCTTGGTCGCATCGGCGTAGGGCGCCAGAAATATGGCCTCATAGCCCTTCGCCAGCATGTAATCCGCACGCGCGATATTCAAATAATGCCCGACCCCTTTGCCGCGATGATCGGCCTGCACGTATAAATTTTGGTATTTCGCCATTTTGGGCAGCGTGCCGTCTTCGCGCCGGATATAATCATCAACCGGCGCCCACACATCCACGCCATGCTTATAGGCGCTCACCGCGCCAATGCCGATAGGCTGCCCGTCATGCAGCGCGACATAGGCTTTGCGGTCGTCGCCCGTAACCATTTTACCCTCATATTCATTCGCGCCCTCAAGAAATGCGCGCCAGTCTTTGGCAACATTTTCCGTGGTGACCGAGTCTTTGATGATGCCGTAAAGTTCCTCATACTGGCTGTAATATTCATGCCACGCCGCAACTTCCATATCGCTGAGCGCATCAATATCTTGCTCTTGCAATGTCCGTACGTTAAAACTCATCCTTATAAGCCCCTTGCCTGTCACTCGGATCAATATGTAAGGGTTATCATATTTGGTTTGATTACGAAGTAGAAAAACGAAAAGATAAATAAATGAGCGATAAAACGAAAAAGCTTTGGCAAAAATCCGGCAGCGCCCTGAACCCTGCGGTGACAGATTATATTATTAGTCAAAATCTGGAAGCGGATAACAAGCTGCTGCCCTTTGATGTGCAAGGCTCTATCGCCCATGCGCGTATGCTGGGCAATGTCGGCTTGCTTGAAAAAGACGATGTGAAGGCGATCATTGCCGCGCTTGAGGAGATCAAGACAAAGCACGCGGCGGGTGACTTTATTCTGCATCAGGAAAATGAAGATGTTCATACCGAGATTGAAAATTACCTCGTTGAAAAACTAGGCCCCGTGGGAAAGCGCGTACATGTTGGCCGCTCGCGCAATGATCAGGTTCTCACAGATATGCGCCTTTACAGCCGCAGCGAAATCCGTGAAACGCAAGAGCTGGTGGTGAGTGTCGCAAGCACGATTTTGGGCTGGGCGCAGAAGCATGAATTTTCGCCGCTGCCCGGCTTTACCCACATGCAGCACGCTATGCCTTCCAGCATGGGTCAGTGGGCGGGGTCGTTCGTTGAATCGCTGATTAATGATTACGAAATGTTGCAATCGGCCTATTACCAAAATGATCAAAACCCGCTTGGTTCCGGCTCGGGCTTTGGTAGCGCGGTGCCGCTGGATCGGGAGCAAACAACGAAAGAGCTGGGATTTTCCCGCGTTCAGATTAACCCGCTTTATTGCCAGAATAGTCGCGGCCGCATGGAGGCCTATACAATTACATGCTTGCTGCAGGTCATGTTCACGCTGGGCCAGCTTGCCAATGATTTGGTGATTTTCTATTCGCAGGAATTCGGCTTTGTCAAAATTGACCGCAGCCTGACAACAGGCTCCAGCATGATGCCGCAAAAACGTAATCTGGATGTAATGGAAGTTGTGCGCGCCAATGTATCGGTTGTGCAATCGCTACAGATTCAATGTCAGACGGTCGGGATGAATTTAATTTCCGGCTATAATAAAGATCTGAAGATTACAAAAAAGCCGCTTATGGATTCCTTCGAGATTGTGCAAAAGAGCCTGAATATTGTTGATCTTCTCTTTAACAATCTCGAGCCTGATGAGGAAAATCTCAAGCGGGCTTTTGATGATATTGAAATTTTTGCCACCGATTACGCCAATGATCTGGTGATGGATGGCAAATCATTCCGCGATGCTTACCGCGAGATTGGTGAAAATCTGGATACGCTGGAAATGCAGGATGTCTACGCGAATATCAAAGGCAAAAAGCATATCGGCGCGACGGGCAATCTATGTCTGGGCGAATATAAAACCCGCCTAAAAGAACTCGCCGCTCAGCGCAATGCTAAAAAAATCACTATATAATTCAATGGCTTACTGATTTTAATTCTTGGTTGTGTGATCGTTACTTCCAAACG